>Ga0164310_10000666_pt1 | contig 18622 bp, 19 predicted proteins | sample GuaBasSedimGuay1_FD_121795 | JGI IMG/M metagenome (GOLD analysis project Ga0164310, IMG submission 121795) | Subseafloor sediment microbial communities from Guaymas Basin, Gulf of California, Mexico - Guay1, Core 4569-9, 0-3 cm | ecosystem: Environmental > Aquatic > Marine > Hydrothermal vents... | reverse complement strand
TATTGGCGGCGTAACAGGTATTTCTATTGTTAGGCCCGATGATATCCTATCTATAACACTTCTAAAGAGGAAACACGAATTTTAATGCAATGCTTCTTCTACATCCATTATTAGTCTTTCTATCGCTCTAGCCGCCCTTAGACCATCATTAGTACTATCCTTTTTCCCCTTGCTTTTAATACGGTTCGCCCATAGTACAAGTATTACAGATATAATGGTGCCTACCCAGGGTATTAAGGGAAATTTAAGATTGAAATCAGGTAAGCTTTCACCGTACGCTACTGTAAAGTATAGAGTAAAAATTGATGTTTGATCTTTACGGTCGTAGCCAATAAATAGAAGTGCTAGGGTATACAGTAGGGGGGACAGATAAAATGTGAGTGGAATAATCTCTGTTTCATGTTCGTACAGTATCGCTTGAGCAATCAAGGAAAGAAGGTATGGAAGAATGAAGTGGTTGTAACCCTTCTCATCGCTATTCTTACTTAGAACGTATGAGCTTACGATCCACAGGCTTGCAAGTTGAAAGGTAGCTATTGTTATTTTCAATAGTTGCAATACAATTAGTTTGTAGAGGGCACCCACCGTACTATTAGCTGCTGGAAGATGTGGGACAGCCCATATCAATATTTCTCGTAATTTTCCTATATAATAATGGTTGGGATCCTCGTCTTCCCCAATTAAAATTATGTTAATGAGTATGAGTATCGAAGTCATAATGAATTTAAGCATATATTCATACTGTAAGCTGTCAAGCCACGTAGGTACGAAAGGATCTTCTTCCATGTATGAAAGGTTGAGATTATCATATTTTAGGGCGTCTATTCCTACCACAGGTATTCTATGATAAATTAAGCTAGGTGTAACATGAATATCTGTTATAGAAACATAGTAGAAGGCGTAGAAATATAGAATTAGTAAAGGAATTAGAGTTATCATATTTAGCGCTACTAAAAAAGCTAATATTTTAGAATGCATAGCCTAACACCGCACTATCGAAACAGAGCTGAATAGGTAGTTATACATTTTACCTTCAAACAACGTAGCTGAGATTGAAATATTTAATTTACTCTCAACGTATTCAAGGTTTTATAGGGATGTAATATGGACTAAAGACGCTTTAATATAGTTAGATCTAGCATGGTTAAGAAGTTCTATCTACGGGATTACCCCTAAAGTGATTAGGTTGGCTAAGTGAGACGCTACTGAGAGTAGTAGTACGTATTTTAATCCAAGGCTTAGGCTTCCAGTTTTGGCCGTACCTATAGTTAATCCAACAGTCCAGGCTTGGAATATATTAATCTTGCAAAGTAACAGTTTAACTGATGGTCCTAGCATACCTGGAAGGTTATATAGCCTTCCAAGCATTATACCAACGGATAGGCTTACAGCGAAGCTCATTAAAGCGGTCATCACGTAGCCTGAGAGGGCCTGCATGCATGACTCACGTAAGTTACGCATTTCCTCAGCGAATGTTGATAGCCTGAATAGAACTTCTGAGGGCTTACCATAGTTAAGGCTCTCGACTGTAAGTCTGAGGAAGGGGGAAGCAACAGTACCATTAAGTTTTGATGCCATATTCAGCAGAACATCATGGAAGCTGAATCCGAGGGAAAGCACGGATTTAGCGTTCTCGATGAGGCTGTCAAGCCCGGAGTAACCCTTCCCTAGAAGTTGGAGAGCACGGCCGGGCGGCACTCCCCTGGTAACATGTTCTGTAAGGTCTCGGAGAAACCTTGGAAACTCACGATTAACCCTTGAAGCCCATTTCTCAAACCTTAAACCTAACATAATCACAGGCGTACACGCTACAACAGTATAGTGAATGATACTGACCTTAAGGATGGGCAAAGATAAGAATAGCATGGCCAAAGCTATCAGCTCAAGGTAGCGGGGTGGGTGGATCCACTTCTCAACACTAGCCCTGATGAGAAGTAATATAGGTATTGAAGAGACAAGTATAAGGGTAGTGACGGTAACTGTTGTAGCCTCAACGTCTAGACCAACAGTAGACGGGACTATAGCATCAGCGCTTACAACGGCTCTGAAGACCAATATTAGAATTAGGATTATCGGAAAGACTATGCTTGTCAGGATGTAGGCTACCAGCGCCTTGTAGACACGGTCGTACCTGGCCTGCAGCCTAGACTTGGAGGCTGACATCCACGCTTCAGCCTCAGCCCTAGCAAGCTCCGTAATACCCGCTGAAGTGGTTGAAACCGTGCTCCTAAGCCTCTCCAGGAACCTTGAGAAGGCTTTGCTAGGGCAGGTTTCAGCTGCACGTCTAAGCCCATCCCAGACCCCAGCATAGCCGACCATGAGGCCGACGTGCTCAAGCCACCCGGAGACCTGCCTGTCCTCGACAACCCTGGCAAGCCTTGTGAAGGCGTAGCTGACGGAGACGTTTACAAGGCTTGCAAGCCCCGTGTAGATGAGCCAGAGCCACGACTCAAGCCTGGCGGCACGCTCCCTAACGTTGAGGATGGGGGTGAGAAGGTAGGCGGCAAGTATTAGGGGTGATGTGGCCGCCAGAAATATCCTCCCCTCCCTCTGGAGGGGGAGGGCCAGGGCCATGATCAGGGGCAGCATGCTGAAGGCTAGAGCCTCGCCTAGAAGCCTAGCCTGACCCTTGGTGTATCCTCCTCGTAGGAGTGCTGTCTCAACGTCCATACTCGTCAGCCTTCCTCTCAACTACACTCCAAACCTCCTCAGGCGACATTCCGGCACGCTCAGCCGCAAGCCTGACGACAAGGCTTCTCCCAGGGCTGACCGCCATGTCTAGGCCGGCAGGGCCACGCTTGAAGACCGGTTTGAGGCTTCTCCCGTCGTACTCACATATCTCCCACACCACACGCCTCAACTTGTCGTCCTCCTTCAAAGCTTTGACAAGGATCCAGACCCTAAAGAGTGAAACCTGCCTCCTGTCAAGGCCCATGTTCAGCAGCCTGGCAAGGGCTGACTCCAGGCTTGATGAGTGGAAGGTTGTGAGGCCAGTGCTGCCAATGGTTACAACCTCAAGCAAGGCCCTAGCCTCCTCAGCCCTCCTAACCTCCCCTATAACGGTGTAGTCAGGCCTCATCCTCAGAACGCTTGGTATAAGGTCCATGAGGCTTATCTCCCCAGGCCTCCTCCCAGTGGTGTCAGGCACACCGTAGCCTGGCCTCGCAGTAAGGGGAACCCAGTTGGAATGGTCTATGCTTATCTCAGGCGTATCCTCAAGCGTTACGATACGCCTGTCCCCAGGTATTAGGTGGAGAAGGGCGTTCAGGAGTGTCGTCTTCCCCGAGCCCACCTCTCCAACTATTAGGCCTGAGACACCCGTGGTGACGACGAGCCAGAGGTAGCTGGCTGCGAGGGGTGAGAGAGACCCCTGGCCGACAAGCTCCCTGAGGGTGGGCCTCCGGACAGGCTTCCTGATGGTGAAGTGGGAGCCCTTCTCGCTCACCTCCCTGCCCAGGAATGCCTGGACACGGACGCCCTCGGCGAGCTTGCCCTCAAGCTCTGGCTGCAACAGGTTAACGGTGCGGTTACACTTCTCGGCAAGCCTGAATATAAGCCGTCTAACCTCTTCCTCGGAGAGCTGGATGTTGGTAGATGTTAGGCCACGGCCTGACAGGTAGACGGATAGGACAGGCCTGTCAGACTGGTAGGAGAGGGTTATATCCTCAACCTCCGGGTCCCTAAGCAGGGGGGTTAAAGGCCCAAGGCCCTCGACATCCCTTATAATATAGTAGTAGATTTTTAGGGTTGTCTCCTCGTCCGGGGGCCTCCTCCTCACCAGCCCCCTGGAGTAGATTTTACGTATCGCCTTGAGGTAGAAGCTTCTCCTCTCACGCAACGTGTCAGGGGTTAGCCTGTCAAGTATCCAGGCCTTAAGCCTCTCAAACCTTTCACGCTCCTCCCCTGTAAGCCTGGGTTCATGTAACACGTAGACGCCTCCCTCAATTGTTCTGTATGCTAGAACCCTGCCCTGAACCTTTAGGAGGCTCAGCCTCCCCGAGGGCTTCCTATCCTTTAAGGTTGTAGGCATAGAGAACACCACCCCCATAGTAGAGGTATACTCTCCCACCGTTAAAACTGCAGGGTCTAACTGAGACATGGCTAAGGCTGAGGCTGAGGTTCACAGACACCCCCGTCTCCAGGACAACATAGATGTAGTGCTGCCTCAGCCCCACGGTATACTGGGATCCCTGAATACTAAGGGGGAGGCTCAAAGAATAGTTCACTATCCTGTCAGGGTCTTGGGCCACAAGTCTGTCCACGGCTTCAAGCTCAGCCTTAACCGTGGATGCAACGTCAAGAGCATCCATGTACGCACGCCTTCTAGCCATACGGTTATAGGGTAGGCTTAGAAGAGCCGAGGCCACGAAAACACCTACAAGTATGGTTAGGATGAAGCCTACAGTCCTCTCCATCAGCCCCCAACCTCAACCCTAACTACAACGGTGAAAGGATGAACATAAACAAGACACCTCGACCCTAAACTTTCGAAAACCCAGAAGCCAGGCGAAACAATGGAGGAGTTAAGCGGGAAGACAAGAAGGCTGGAGGAGCTTGAAGCCGTGCCAGACGCCTTCTGGTTCCCCCACGTCCATGTCGAGGCCTGCTTATGGTTGTCCAGCTTCAGGGCTTCACCGAGCCACCAGTCAAACCTGCCATTGGCCGGGGAAACACCCGGGGGCTGGAGAAGGCTGCCAGGTAGAACTTGGAAGCTTGAATGGTGTAGGCCCTGGAAGGCCTCACCCCATACGCGAACCTCAACCTGGTAGCTGTTCTCTATAGTCCCGTTGGGCAGGGTGTAGGTGTAGATGTAGAGAACATTCTGCCTGTAGGCGGCTCCCCAACATATGGTCTCACCCGTGGACTGGTTCACAAGCATAACCCAAACCCTACCCTGCCTCGGAAGCCGGCCGTCAAGGTAGGAAACTCCTATGTATATGGTTACGGTCCAGCCTGGATGGTATCTAGCCCTGTCCGATAGGACAAGCACCCTTAAAGTATTACTGTGTGGCTGGAAGCTCAGGGTGTAGGCTGTTGACTCAGCCATGTCATAGCCCTTAGATGAGGCTTGGAGTCCTCCGCACACGATGGTTTCGTTTGCATAGTACAGGTAGAGCCTGCAGGAGAGGCCTGACTCCCTGGTGAAGTTCTCAAGCATTTGTTGAAAATCAATGTTAACATTGAGGAGGGTGTGTATTGTTGCATGTCTCTTGAGGGAGTATGCCATGCTCTCGGCAGCTATGCTGGGAGGCCCCGAGGCCACGGGTGGGGAGAGCCAGCCGGCAGTAAGGTAGGCCACCAGGAGTATGACCATGCAGGCTACGAGCCCCTCAACAACGTCAAGCTCCAATCTCTCACCACCATATTAGACCCTAATATTTCCATCACCCCTCAGGCCAGGCGTATACTTCAAGGTAGCCCTGCATCCACCTAGAAGACCCGGTGACAACCACGTAAGCTCTTATGTGGCCTGCGCCCTCCGGGATCACGCTGCTTCCATAGTGGAGGTAGGGCGAGTACGCTGGGTAGTCGACATGGCCTGAAACCCAGTAGTGTAGGACAAGGTGGAAGCCATATCTGACACCTGCCTGTTCCCTATATTCCCAGTAGTCTATCGTCTGAAGGGTTTCCCATGCCTGCATGCTAAGATTGTAGGGCTCGACAGTCCCGTTCTTATCATAGGCTAGGCCGTAGCTCAGGGGTGGACTCCAGGATGTGGTGCATAGGAGCCTGGCGAGTTCCTCAGCCATAAGCTTGTTCTCCACCCTCCTCCTCATAGCTAGACTCTGGAACTGCAGGACTACCGCTATGCCCACCGACAGTGTGAGTATTACTGCTACTGCGAAGCTCAGGGGCTTAATCAAGGCCTAGTCACCTGTAACTATTATGGTATGGTTCTCCTGTAATGTAAAGGTTAGGGCGAACTCTTTGCCCAGGATCATCTCTGTGGTGTTGAAGCGCCACCTGCAGCCCTGGGGGTACTCTTTAAGGGTTATGTTGAAGATGTAGCTGTCGAGCCTGCTGTACCATGTCAGCATGGTGTGCGGCTCATCCCTTATGATGGCTGACCCCGGCCTCGGCTTTGAAACTCTGACCTGGAGCTGAACCGTGTCATTGGTGAAGCTTAGGAAGTAGCCCTCCGGAAGGCTGAGCCTCAGGCTTCTACTACACCCATAGCCGCATGCTATAAGCTCCTCAAGGCAGGCCTGGACAGAGGCCGCTATGGCCTCGCCGTCCCTGTAGCGTTTCATATCCAGCCTTGACATTATAACTGGAACTCCTGTCTTCAACGCTATTGCCATGGCTGAAACCCCGAGTATGATTATTAGCAGGGATGAGACAACCTGGTTCAGCCCTGAACTTTCAGGCATCATGGTTCACCCTCCTGGTGGCTGGTATGAAGCCTGGGCTTTCACCCCGTGGGGTCCATAGACTGTGATGGAGTGAGGCTTGCCGCTACTGGGTGCTGTGGCCCTGGTTAGGCCTATGGCTACGGTTTCACCCGGCTGGACCTGGGCGGGTGGCTCCGGCAAGACCTGCCACACCCTGCGAAGCTCACCGTCGACCACAACCTGCCAGTCTTTGATGTCGCCGTAGCTTATGGTTCCGGGGCCTAGGTTCCTAAGCCTGACCCCCGCTATAACCCCGCCCCCAGTATTCACTGAGATGATCACAAGCTCAGCATCAACTGTTAACTTCGACCTTGAAGCCACCCTGGAAACGTAGCCGCGTAAGGGACCCCAGATGAGCACAGCGGCTGAGACCGACACTATTATGAGGGCTAGGACTGTGGCAACCTGGCTTACCCCTGCTAGCCTCCGCCGCCCACCTGCTCCCATAATACGGACACCTCCAAAAGGCCATACTCATAGTTGCCGTCGGCATCATGGTATTCCAGGACTAGGATGTAGGGCAGCAGGCCACGATACTCAAGACTAACAGTATAGCTTAGAGATGTAGGGACACCACCATAGACACTGCCAAAGCCAAGCCCAGACTCCAACTCTAGAAGATAGTCGGCCAAAGCCTTAGTCCCCCACCTAGTATCACCCTCCACAAGGACTACAAGCCTACCGTCATCGTCTAGGAAGGCCATGAATAGGGCTATGCCCTCAACGCCGGGGCCCGACTTCTCAAGGTCGGACTTGAATGTTCTACCATCTGGAAGCCTAAGGGTGAGCACACCCCTATATGGGTCGAGACTCCACTCTATTCCTGCCCTGGACTCCCATTCCTTGGCCTCCGGGTTTCCAAGGCTACCACCAAGAACGACTGTAACATTGTATGTCTGCCTTGGCCATCTGAACGCCTCATACCATGGCATTTTAGAGGACCAGCCCTCACTATGGTTCAGCAGCTTAAGCATGAAAGGCCTAGGGCCACGCCTATGGTAGACTTCTGCAGCGTTATGACTGCGCAACCATGTTACGTTTACCTTGCTATCGTTCTCTATGAAGCTCCAGTATGCATACTCATAGTCCATTGTGTCTCTGTTCACAACTATATCGACGCTGTGTCCCTCATCGTCAGGGATGACCACGTATGGATTGTAAGACCTGTCCCTTAGTTCAGAGACAGCCTGCCAGCCATCACAGGTATACTCTTGCACCAAGGGCAACATGCCTGCTGGGACTTCGTCCTCGAGCCATATGGTTAGAAGGTGGAATGATCCGTCGTAGTCCATTGGTACGCCCTTCCTGTAGTTGCAGCTTATTACCTGTAGCTGGAATGCGTGGGTTGTAGGGTAGAACGTTACGTCTGAGACTGTCACGGGCTCCTCTACGGTCTCCCTTATACCTGTGAAGTCAACGTCTATCTTGAACACGAAGCATACATCACCATAGTCGCCTGGCGGCAGGACTATGTGACGGTATCCAACCCAGCCAGTGGGCCCGGACATCTGGCTCTCAGGCCAGCACTCAACGTCAAACCGCAGAGGCTCGTTGACCTTAAAGTCTCTAACCTCAAGGCTGAAGCATAGTTTTGCTTCGCCAAGGCTGCGTAGGAACTCTAGGGCTGCCTTCCCCTGATCGGCCATATCCTCAAGATAGGCGAAGTTGGTTGAGAACTCAAGTATGGACTTGGGATCACCATACCTAGCTGGACTGACAATATTAAACGCCCATTCTGGATGAGCAGGATGAACTAGGATTTTAGAGTTCATCCAGTAGTTCATGCCTGTGTTATCATGCTCATGTAGGTCTGCCTGGTGATTATATGATAGCATGATTAATGGTATCTTCACCTTTACTATGTCCTCCTGTGCCGTCGGCTGCATGGCTAGGGCTAGGATGACTACAAGTATTGCCGCCACACGCCTGGCTGGGTTCACACTCGACACCACTAATATAATACTGCTATACCCTCATAAACAAAAATGGGTTTAAGGGTAGCTCCAGCCTGCTGTTACCGTGTCATAGTATATTTTGTCGAGGCTTGGCGAGGGAACATAAACCGTGACGTGCTCCGTGACAGTTATCGTGTCACCGCCTACAGGATTCAGGGTTGCCATGTACCTGTCGTAGCCGCCTGGCGGAGCGTCCTGCTCAAGCATGAAGTCTCCAGGGCCCAGGCTAACACTGCCTGTAGCCCTCATGTAGACATTAGGCTTGAGGGTTGCGTTCCCCAGATCCCTAACCAGGAGGTAGAGTCTAAGGTGGTAGGTGTACTGGCCGTTAGCCCAGGTCCTAGGTGAGTACTGCCATATCCACGCATTAGAAACCAGGCTGGCGGAGTGCACCGTTGGAACACCTGACTCCCACTGGCCTTCCAGCTGTAGGCTTGCAGACGAAGCAATAAGCCTAACCCTTACAATGCCCTGCGCTTCGGCAGACCCGGACCAGGGGTGAGCCTCGCCGGGCCAATCGTCAGAGAGCAGCACAACCATGATCGTATTGTCGCCCTCATGCAGCAGGCCCGTAATGTTGTGCGGGTCTACACCTGGCTGGGCAACCATAGGTTTCCATTCAACCCCGTTAATGTAGACTCTAACTGTGCCGTTTGCCTGGAGGCTAAGGTTTAGGTATGCGGCCTGCAGGCCTTCAACCTGGAGGTTGTAGGTTGCATAGGCGTATCCAGCCTGAAGGAAAACCTGCGTGGAGACAGGCTCCCCGATGAAGGGGACAGCATCACTATCCCATGGCACCTCCATCAAGCCATAGCCCGGAACCCATATAACCCTTACAAGCCTGCCAACCTCCCGCCCCGAAGCACTAGGCGGAAAGCCGCTCTCACCGCCAGGCACATAGACGGTGCCGTCATCAGTAATCTCATACCACCTCTGAGTAGTAGGGTCATAGTATAGTTGGCCTCCATGAGTAGGATAAACGTTATGGTTTCCTTGGTCTGGGTTTAGGTTATCGTACCAGTCTGATGCTGAGCCTCCGTCTGGGTCTACGTATCCTCCCCATGCCCCAGACCATGTCTGGTAGTCCCATATCAGGTTTGACCACCCCTGTCGGCTTCCAACAGTACTTATTGATGGATAGGGGCCTGCATGTAGGTCTAATTGCTCGTTTAGGCTTAGCCATTGTTCTCCCTGGGTCCAGCTAATGTATGTGTAGTCTGAGAACTCGGACTCCTCAACTATTGCCTCTGCTATGCTTGTGGTTAGGCCTTGGGGGACATGGAACTCGAGGATAAGCCCCAGTATGGCTTCTCCCGGCTGCAAGTTCTCTATAAGTATGCTGGCTCCCTGGACTTGTACTCTTGGATCCTGGCCTTGATAGTATGCCGCCTGCACATTGTCTCCTGTAAGCCTTACAGACTCAACCCTTATACCTGTGTTTATTACTGTGAATGTCAGGTTTACAGTGAACGGTCTTGTTGGGATGTCGACTTGTAGGGTGTCTGGTTGCAAGTCGACACTGTAGCCTCCCTTTCCTGTGGTTAACGTGGTTGTTACGTAGTTTTCACCTTGCCATACTGTGTACTCCACTGTTGTCTGTAGATCCTGGGTTACTAGTATGCTGTCTACTGTTAGGTGCATACCTCTGTCCTTGAGGCTCTGGTTTATTAGCTGTAGGGTTTCGGATAGCACCAGTATACACTGTTCCCTGTCTATGTAGCGAGGTGGCTGACTACGAAGGTTTAAGGCTATTTCCCTTAGCAGGCTGTAGGTTTGAATCGCTGTCTGGGTTAGCTCGAGCCTGTCACATATAGGAGGTTGGATCATCCAAATCGCAATTAGAAGGATTGAAGATGAGATTATAATAGATGTAACTATGAGTAGCCCTGTAGTGCCCATATTGAGGGTAGCTGGAGTCTTAGATCTTATTTTCATGGTTGTTACCCTTTACGGTGTAAAGGTATTTTGCGCCACTGTTCCTTGGGGACCATAAACTTCGAAACTGTGAGGCTGGCTCCCTGAGACTGTCGAAGATAATGTTAAAATTATAGTTCCATCCACAGGCAACGGACCTGATGATGGATTAGTTGACGAGACTGATATTAGCTCACCATCAACAACTACCTGCCAAGCAGATGCATCATCGTAGGGAAGTTCGTTAGGTCCTATGTTTTTGACTACAATGCCGGAGATGTCGTTACCGGTCTTGCTATATGCTATTATCTGAAGCTGAGTGCCTCCTCCAACAGTGGTAGTACGCCTGAATGTTGCTATAATGAAGCCTCTAAGAGGTCCAAATAATAGTAGGCTTGCACTTATGCCTAGAACTATCATTATTGCTGTTACAGCTACCTGAGATATCCCAACATTACAGTATCTCTCCACCATTCTGCATCCCTACATATGCATGTAGGGGTCGCCCTATTTAGGAGGCTCCATAACCTATTTATTTAAGGATTTGCAGGTATTAATCGCATGAATAGGCAGACTGTAGAAGAGAAAATAGAGGGAGACGTCAAGATCGTGGCTATCTCGGATACACATATCCCAGACAGGGCTAAAAGTTTACCTGAACAATGCATGGTATACTTAAAAGACGCTGATTTCATATTTCATGCTGGAGACATAACCTCACCGAGATTCTTAGAAAGTCTTAGGGAGTATGGTAAAGTATATGCGGTTCGAGGTAACATGGATCCTCCAGAATTATCCAAGCTCCCAGAGTTCCTAATAGTAAGTATAGGCTCTGTAAAAATCGGCATGGTACATAGAATAAGCTCTTTAGGCGGGAAACAATATGCATTAAATCTTATGGATAAAAACGACATTGACTTACTGATTTATGGGCACACACATAGGCCGTCGCTATACAGGAGAAAGGGGTTCACCTTGTTAAATCCTGGAAGTCCAACTATTCCGATCCCCCCATTCATAATTAAGCCCTCGATAGCTATAGTAACAATAAGATCGAGAGAAACTACCATTAAGATGGTAAAGCTTGGCTAAGATAAAACCTTCCAATCAGCCCCTGTACATAGATAAATTAATTATTGGGCAGTGATAGGTAAGACAACGGTGAAACCATGCCTAAGAAATTCAAGTGTATACAACCAAGCTGGGATGAACTACACAGTATAGCAGAAAAAGTAGCAGATAAAATAAAATCCTCAGGTTTTCAGCCTGATATGATTGTAGGGATAGCCAGAGGAGGATGGTTTCACGCAAGAGTATTATGCGATTTTCTCGGGGTAAAAGATCTCCTGAGTCTTAAAGTCGCCCACTGGGGTATAACAGCGACTCCAGATAAGAAAGCAAAGCTTATGTACCCGTTTGAATTCGACCTCTCCGGAAGAAAGGTGCTACTTGTAGATGACATAACAGATACAGGTGACAGTTTTATAGTAGCAAGAAAACATCTTGAGAAACTTAAAGCTGATGAAATAAGATCAGCGGCCCTATACTACATTATAGGCTCAAAATTCAAACCGGATTATTATGGGGAGGAGATTGAATGGGTTTGGGTCATATTCCCATGGAACTTTACAGAAGATATAATTAACATCTCAATGATGACTCTCGAGGAAGAACCCTTGACCACACCTGAACTTGTTAAAAAACTAAAGGAAAACCACAATGTTAAAATCACACATGAGAAACTAGAAAAAATCCTCAAAGAAGGAATAAGAAGAGGGGAATTAACCTTTAGGAATGGGAGGTGGTATCTTGCAAGAGAAAGCTCAAGCTGAAATTGGGGTAATAGGTGGAAGCGGGATATACCAAATCGAAGGACTACAGAATATAAGAGAGGTGAAAATAGACACACCATTCGGAAAACCCTCAGATTCATACATAATAGGCGAGTTAGAAGGTAGAAAAATAGCTTTTCTACCAAGACACGGCAGAGAACATAGAATACTACCCTCAGAGATAAATTATAGAGCCAATATTATAGGCTTCAAAATGCTTGGTGTCACACAAATAATATCAATTAGTGCGGTTGGAAGTATGAAAAAGGAAATAGAGCCTCTTAACATCGTGATTCCTGACCAGCTCTTCGACAGAACTAAGCTAAGGACGTCAACATTTTTTGGAGATGGTATAGTAGCACATATAGCATTCGACAAGCCGTTCTGCCCAGCCCTTAGCAAGATATTATATGAAGCTGCTTCAGGACTTGACCTTAAAACACATCTAGGAGGAACATACATCTGTATAGAGGGGCCTCAGTTTTCCACAAAAGCCGAATCAAGAATTTATAGACAATGGGGCGTAGATATCATAGGGATGACAGGAATCCCTGAAGCAAAACTCGCAAGAGAAGCTGAGATCTGCTACGCCACACTAGCATTGGTAACAGACTACGATGTGTGGTATGAAGGAGAAGAAGTAACAGCTGAAATGGTAATGGAAAATATGAGAAAGAACGTGGAAAACGCTAAAAGGGTTCTAAGAGAAGCAGTGAAAATGCTTCCCTACGATGGGAGCCGGTGCACATGCAGAAACGCATTGAAAAATTCTATAGTCACAGACCTTGCGAAAGTTGATAGAAAAACCCTTGAAAAGCTTAGACCTATAATCTCAAAATACATAAAATAGATTTAAGGTCAAGATAGACAGGGAGGTTTTAGTTGAACAAAGTAAGAGTGCATGGATGGGTGGAATCTATCAGAATCCTAAAGAATGTTAAATTCTTAGTCTTGAGAAACTGGAACGGTAAAATACAGTTAACAATCAAGAAAAATGAAGCCCCAATTGAGGTCTGGAAGGTAGTTAATAAACTCACAAGAGAATCTGTCATTGAAGCTGAAGGCGAGCAGGTAGTAGAAAAGGTTGCAAAGGTAGACGCTGAAATCAAGCCTGAAAAAATAGAAATACTCTGCCTAGCACAAACACCCCTACCACTTGACCCAACACTTCCAATCGACACCGGAGACCCTAACATAGAGATCAAGGAACCCAAAACCCTCTTTAGCACGAGGTTCAAGCACAGAAGCCTCGATCTAAGAAATCCCAGAAACCAAGCAATATTCAAGATACAAGCAGCACTAGTCGAAGGAATGGAGGAATGGCTTAACCAAAACGGGTTTCTTAGAGTATTCACACCACTAATAATAGGAGCCCCATCAGAGGGAGGTGCAGAAGTATTTAAAGTAGACTACTTTGGAAGAGAAGCATTCTTAAGACAAGACCCACAATTGCACAGGCAACTTACAATAGCAGGCGGATTTGAGAAAATATATGATCTTGGTACAAGCTGGAGAGCTGAAAAAAGCCACACTAGAAGACACATATGCGAGTTTAGATCGTGCGCCGTGGAAATGGCATTCATAAAAGATGAGACAGATGTGGAGAAAGTAGAAGCTGAAATCGTTAAAGCAGGCATAAAGAGAGCAATAGAGAAATGCGAAAGAGAATTCAAAATACTTAATGTGGAACCTGAGATACCGAAAACACCATTCCCCGAACTTAGATTTCCAGAAATATATGAAATCCTAAGAGGATACGGCAAAAAAATCCCATATGGGGAAAATTATGATGAAGAATCAGAGGAGATCCTGTGGCGCTATGTAAAAGAAAACTATGATACAGACTTCTTCTTTGTAAACAGGTTTCCATTCAAGGCTAAACCTTTCTACGTAATGAAGGCTGATGAAACATGGGCGAGGAGCATCGACCTAATATACAAGGGCCTAGAACTCAGCTCAGGCGGACAAAGAGAGCATAGATATCATGTGCTTATCGGACAGATAAAGGAAAAACAGCTGAACCCCAAACTCCTAGAATGGTTCACAGACCCGTTCAAGTATGGGATTCCACCCCACGGAGGTTTTGCGGTGGGAATCGAAAGACTAACAATGCAACTGCTTAACTTATACAACATAAGAGATGCAACCCTATATCCCAGAGATCCCGAGAGATCAATACCATAAATTTAAATAAGCCCTTCTCATCCTTAAGCCCAGGAGGCGATGAAATAGTTGGAACAAGATTTCAGGGAACTTTCAGCTCTTGAGATACTACGTGAAATGAAAGACTCGACTAGAATGATGGTGGGGCTAGCCTACGCATCAGTGCTCTACAACAATGTAGAAATAGCCAGGGAGGTATTAGAGACTGAGAAGGAAATAGATAAATTATCATATGAACTTGCTGTGAAGCTCATCGTTGCAGGGAAAGGTATAAAAGCAGCTCAAGAACTTGCAAGCCTAATTGAAGTAGGCACAGCTGTGAATATGATATCTGACTCTGCTGCTGAAATTGCACATCTCATAAGTATCGGAATGCCCATCCCAGACGTGGTGAAAGAGGCATTCTACAGATCTGAAGAAGTAATAGGGATGGTGACCGTTGGTGAAGGTGCACATATAATAGGTAAAAAGATCGGCGAACTCCGAGAAGAGCCGGGCATATTAGAGGGATGCGACATTTTAGCTGTTAAAAGAGGTAGGTGGATTTTTGACTTAGACCCAGAATTTACTATTAGAAAAGGAGATATACTTCTACTAGAGGGGACAAGGGAGGGAATTGAAGCTCTAAGGGGTGTTAGAGTAGAGACCCCTCCACCCGGAGAAGAAATTAAAAGGGAGGTTAAAAAACTAAGGAACTATTTACTTACGCTAAAGTCTATCTCAGAATTGATGGTCGACCTAGCATACACAGCTGTACTACTATGGAATAAAACAATAGCTAAAGAGATTGAGAGGCTTGAAGAGGAGGTGGATAAGCTTCACCTAGAATATGAAACATATGTAATATCAGCGCTTTCAGGAATAGAAGATTCAAGGAGCATAGTTACTCTACTAAGACTCGGGGTATCGGCTGAAAATATAGCTGATGCAGCTTATAAGATGGCTGAACTTGTGAAAATGGGTGTAGAACCACACCCAATATTTGAAGAAGCCATCGAGAGATCTGAGGAGACTATCGTAAAGCTGAGAGTTCAGCCATGGTCTCCAGCGGTTGGATTAAAGCTTTACGAGTTATCTCTTGAGGAGGAAACTGGTATGAAAATAGTTGCTATAAAGAGAGGAAATCTATGGATCTACGATCCCAAACCATCCATACGGCTGGGAGAAAGGGATCTTATAATAGCCGTGGGCCCTCCAGCAGGTGTGGAAGCAGCGATAAAGCTTATAGGAGCTGTTGAAGAGTGAAACTACGTCAACTCGGAGAATTAAAAATAAGAGAGCTTGTTGTTAACACATTAAAAAGAGCTGATAAATCATTGTTTGAGATGGGATTAGATGATGCTTCAGCTATGAAATGTGAAGCACCAGTGATAGTAGTTAACATTGACAGTTTCGTTGAATCAACTGATAAACCTCCATGCATGGAATGGGATGATGCAGGAAGAAAGGCTGTTATAGGCGCTTTAAGCGATTTAGTTGCAAAAGGGGCTAAACCCTGCTACGCTGTTGTTTCACTCTGCCTTCCCGAAGAATTCGAAGTGGAAGACTTAAAACTAATATTAAAGGGGTTTAACATTGCCTCGGAAGAATCAGGCTGTAAAATAGTGGGTGGAGACATAAATAACTCTGAAGATGCAATTATCACTGTTGCTGCTTTGGGATTTACTGAACCAGATAACCTTATTCCTAGAAGTGGGACGTCGCCTGGAGACCTTGTTGGCGTGACCGGAGAGTTTGGATGGACATATTTAGGCTTAAAGGTTGCAATGGGGATGCTAGACCTGCCTGAGCCCTATAGACAGATAGCCATGGGTTGGGTGAATAGACCAAGACTTCACTTGAAAGAAGGGCTTATTCTTTCCAGGCACAAACTTGCAGTTTCATGTATAGATAGTAGTGACGGCTTAGCAGCGTCACTGTACGAACTTTCCATAGCTTCAAAAGTAGGGTTTATAGTTGAACGCCTTCCCATAAGCAAAAGCCTCCAGGAGGCTGCGAAAATCTCCGGTATAAGCGTTGAAGACGCGGTATTTTATGGCGGAGAGGAGTATAATTTAGTATTTACCGTAAGGCCGACTGCTAAAAAGCTATTAGAAGAGATTTTTGGACGTCATGGTTTGAAAGTTTATTGGATAGGGAAAGCAGTGGAAGACGGAGGAGTATGGTATAGAGAGGAAAAGCTTAAATATGGGTGGGAACACTTCAAGGGCTAAGCAGCTCTGAAACCTTGAGGAAAGTAAGCTCTTCACCTATAATTTTTTCGACCATCCGCTTAACTTCCATTGGGGATTTTGCCTTAACTGTTGCTCCGGCTGCTGCGGAGTGTCCTCCTCCACCAAGCTTAGCTGCAATTTCAGAACAATCAATACTGTCGTCTCCTCTACCGATAGAGATGCTCCACTCACGAGGTGAGACTCTCCTAACAGTAAACATTAGTTTGAAGCCTCTAAGCTGAAGATACCAAAGCATCATCCTAGCAAAAACCAGACCGTGTTTGTCTATATAGATGAATGGGATGATCCCTTCTGGAATTCGTAGTGCAGCTTTCTCTGAGTTTTCTCTCCTATTTCGACCGTTTTCCATAAACTTTTGGACGGTAGGCTGCTCTAACGCTTTAAGCCCTTGCCTCGCAAAAAGTTTAACCAGAAATAGTCTGCCATCACGGTTTGAACCTTTAACAGCATCGTAAACCTTCCATGCAACTTCATCCCTGATACTAGCTGTATCTGTTTGAACGGCTATTTCAGCAAGCCTTCTGGCGACCTCATCATCTTCTAAACCCAAAGCTTTTAACACAAGAACCGCTGCACATGGTGCTGATGGGTCATAAACATATCTTTTGCCACACGGCTTGTTAGTCTTATGATGATCTATCCATAGCTTTGCCCCCTTTGGACATGGCAGGTCAGCAACAATATCCCATGGAATAATATTGAAAAGATTAAAGAGACCTCCCCTCTGAATCTCGTAAGGCTCTGCAAGCTCTACTTCGGCGTCCCCGAATTTCCTTAGAGCTATAGCAGCAGATAGTATTCCGTCGGCATCTCCGCTGTGCGATAGAATCAAAGGTTTCCTTTTTATCTTCGCAACCAGCCACAGTTTAACTAGTCTTTTCATACCTTTCTATAATTCGAGGTATTTTATAGAACTCACTTTTATCAAGTCTAACGTCAGCGTTCAGATATTCTCTGTCTCCCCTAACTAGAGCTATTTTTAGGCCTGCATCTTCAAAAAGATCATTAGGGTCATCACCAATAGCAACCACGCTTGTAGGATTCAGAGATAGCTTACGGCAAAGCTTGTTGAAGGCAAGCCACTTTCCAGGGTAGGGCACCCTAACCTTTACATCTCCCGTTATAACTCCATCGAGGACTACAAGGCTATTTGAGATCTGAAAGTCGAATCCTAACTCTCTCTTAACTCTCTTAGCTAGCACGTCTAGCCCAGCTGTTATGAGAGCAAGCTTGTAACCCATCGTTTTAAGTTTACTGACAACTTCGACTACATCTGGATTATAGGAAACATCTTCTATTATTTCTCTGACTTTACCGATGGAGATACCTCTCCATAGGGAAGCGTCGAGCATTGCCCATTCTTTATAGTCTATAAGTCCTTTCCTAAATAGTTCTCGATGGTACTGTCCGCGCTCCCATGTTCCAAGACTTCTATGTAGAAATTCCCATATACTCTCTTCATCTACTATTGTACCGTCAAGATCAAATACAACTAGCCTGTATCTTTTCGCCATGTTTCAATCTTACTCCGGGGGAGGTGGTATAAATTTCTTTTCCATTAATAGCTTGACACTTTCCCTTGCCCGCCTTATAATACTCTCTGCTCTCTCGTATAATTCGCTTCTGGATAGGTTTAGTCTTGCTACACCTTGCTCTATAGCTTTAAGTCCAACCGCAACAGCTTCCCTTGGGTAAACCTCCCATTCTTGCATGGTCGGAACAATGTAGTTTTCATTAATGCCTTTTTCCCTAGCGTATTCCGCAAGCGATTCGGCTGCTGCAATACACATTTCATCGGTTATCGTCTTGGCTCTGACGTCAAGTGCTCCTCTAAAGATTCCCGGAAATCCAAGACTGTTGTTTATCTGGTTTGGAAAGTCCGAACGCCCTGTTGCAACTATTCTCGCACCAGCCTCTTTCGCTTCCCACGGCCATATCTCAGGAATCGGATTGGCCTCTGCGAACACTATTGCGTCATCCGCCATAGCTCTAACCCATTCCTTCTTGATCACGCCAGGTCCAGGCTTAGAAGCAGCTATAACAACGTCCACCCCCTTCATAGCCTCAGCTATACCTCCAGTTCTACCTTCCCCATTAGACTCCATACATATCTGCCACTTTATAGGCTCCCT
>Ga0164310_10000665_pt1 | contig 18624 bp, 32 predicted proteins | sample GuaBasSedimGuay1_FD_121795 | JGI IMG/M metagenome (GOLD analysis project Ga0164310, IMG submission 121795) | Subseafloor sediment microbial communities from Guaymas Basin, Gulf of California, Mexico - Guay1, Core 4569-9, 0-3 cm | ecosystem: Environmental > Aquatic > Marine > Hydrothermal vents... | reverse complement strand
GCCGCCCTGCTCCTCAGGCCCCGCGACGGCGGCGGCGTGCGGGGCGACGCCCCCCGAGGGGCGTTTCGCTACAAGAATCTGTATCCACATCCTTCTATAAGGTCTCCTGGCTCGGCAGGATAATTTCGACAGAAGTCGGGTCTGTCCTCATATATGGAACACACCGCTATACGTCTGCCATTTTCTTTTCGCCACCTCAGATGTGGGCAGTTGAATTTCGTCAGTTCTCCTATCAGTTCGTCCATGAGTTCAGGCAACACTCCGTTTATTATGGCGTTGTCCCTCATTACTTCCAATCTGTGTCCTCGGATAATTTGGTGTCCCATACAACACTTCCCACATCGTTTACACTGTCCAATTCGTTTGTATCCAAACACGGTGACTTCCACGGCTCATCTCCTATATCAAAGGCAGCCTTTCTTCTTTGACGTGTTCATACAACCGTTTGCACAGACGTATCGTGGCTCTGTTCCGAGCCTCCCAGGGTAATTCTTCTCGTTGAGCCATTTCCTTGATAAAGGCAACAACCATTCGCATGAATGTTTGTTGGACGGTTGGATGGCCCTTTTGAGCCAATTCCTTGCCAAGGATTTCAACCCCATAATGACTCAACATGCTTTCCAAGCGTCCATAGAAATTTTCCACGACACTATCCATGGCACATCCTCCTTATTGTAGGTCTGACCTTAACTTGCGCATTCTGTCCAGTTCTCGCAGAAAGGCTTTGCGAGCGGCCTTGGTTTGGATTGTTATTTTGCCACCAACAACATGTGCCCCGATAGCCACGTCTGCGAGGACGTTGGATGCTCGACTTGCCAATTGGGTGCATTCAAGCAAGTCTTTCTGTGTTAAGGTGACACTGTGGACTTTCCCTTGACTGTCTTTGTAGAAGACGGTTACAACCCTGTCTTCTTCAAAACGATTGTCATCCTTAAAGCGTTCGTTTGTAACTATCAATGCCTCCCACATAGCACATCCTCCTCCAAAAGGTTCCTTGCCGCCGCCCTGCTCCTCAGGCCCCGCGACGGCGGCGGCGTGCGGGGCGACGCCCCCGAGGGGGCGTTTCGCTTATTAGTCAGCAACACCTGAATCAGGAAAAGGATGCCATAAAATAAGCACTTCATTGTCTTCAACAACCAAATCGCAAGGTGGATGGTCAGGAGAGAAAATTTCAACTTCGACCCATTGTGGAAACTTGTAGGTGGGTTCCGTAGAACTGAAGTTTCCGTCGAACAGTTGAGGAGAAAGGATTACAACCTGATTGTCGACAGGGAAAATACACGGAAAGCCATCCTTTATCCATATCGCATGGTTAAAAAGTCGCAACTCATGATGGAAGCCGCCTGGTTTTTGCCATCGGCGCAGAAACCGCGGTGACGGCTTCTTCTCTGCTATGTAGTATTCCCCCGTCAAGTGGCCTTGAATGATTAGCGAGCCTTCTTCTTTCTTGTAGGATTTAGGTCTTGGCTTTAATCCTGCTTGTAGGGATTTCCATATACTGGTGCGTAGGGCGTGCATACCCAAGGTTTGGCTCCGTCGAAAGATGATAATCTCTTTCAATCGGTGCCACACGGTAGGGTAGAAAATTTCGAGGCCTATGCCTTCCAGCGCACACCAGCCTATCCAAAGAACGATTATATCGGACAGGTTGGCAAAAAGTTGCTCGAACCCTTCTTTGTAATGCTGGCCGCTCCAAACACATCCATATTCATCAGGATGGAATTGAAGCACATCCGCCAGCACCTTTCGTATGACACAAGGAGTCAGTTTAAGCCTTGCACCATGAAGCACTACGGCCTCAAATACGGGTTGATAAGGAGCGGCATTGGTCCAACGTCGCCATTCTTTTTCTGGAAGGACGTAAGCCTTTTTGTCCGTGTTCCAACCAGTAAACAAGAAGTAACGACCGCTGTTGCGGCTGGATGTCAGCCGTCTCCTCAACAAAACAGAAGGCTTTAACGCATAGTAATACTCTAATCGAGGCCACCTCATATAACGTGGCCGTTCAGCCTTCCATACTTCAACTGCCTTCATCGCACAACTCCTCCAAAATGGCTCCTTGCCGCCGCCCTGCTCCTCAGGCCCCGCGACGGCGGCGGCGTGCGGGGCGACGCGGCGGGCGTGCGGTCGGGTTCCGCACATTAAGCCGACCCCTACACCTATCCTTTCGGATAGAGGGGTCCCCGTCTTTGCACCCGCCGCGTTTCGCTTACAAGGGAAACGTCTTACCACATTTAGGACAAGTCAGTCCGAGGGTATCGCCTTCGTCCTCGACCCATACTCCGCAAAAAGGACATCTCTCGTAATAGGTCGAGGCAGCATCAAAGAAGCAAAAAACCTCTTTGCATTTAGGGCAGGTTTCCATTATCTGTCCACTTTTCGTGGATGCTTCATACTCATGTCCACACTTGGGACAAATTAACACAACTTTTTGTTCTCTTGGATACCCCATAGCACAATCCCCTAAAAAAGGTTCCTTGCCGCCGCCCTGCTCCTCAGGCCCCGCGACGGCGGCGGCGTGCGGGGCGACGCCCCCCGAGGGGGCGTTTCGCCTAATCTCTCCACCCCAAAGCGCATGGGCTGCCTCTAAACTCTCCCTTGTAGTCGCATCGGAACATACGGTTTTTCACATGGCGAAAGGCGGCTTGGGCCGCAATCTCTACACGAGAGTCTTTATCGCCATGCGAGAGCGTTATGTATGCGAGCGCTTGCGCGAGAGGGCACAAAAAAATACCTGGTTGACACAAGACGTTTACCTGTGCCCTGCAACTCATTTTCCGCTTTGGGATGTCAAGGATAACGCTACTTCCTTCTACCATGAGGTTTACGCGGGACATTCCCGCGTGTTTTGGGAAGGAAAAAGTGGCGAGAGTAATCCTCTTCATAACATATCCCCCAAACGACTTTTGCATCGAGGACATCTCTTTTCGTCTGTTGCCACCAACTGCCCACAGGTAATGCAGTTGACGAAGCGAACAAATGTTTCTCCCACACGTATGGAAACCCAATAAGGCCCCCAAGAAGATACTCGAGCAGCCTCGAGCGTATTAAACCTCTTTTTGCATCTCGGGCAAGTCGTCTCGAGGCTTTTGGTGGCCTCAAATTCGTTCTGACAGTGTGGGCAGAGGACTTCGATTGTTTGCTCCATAGCAACTCCTCCAAAAATGGTTTCTGCCGCCGCCCTGCTCCTCAGGCCCCGCGACGGCGGCGGCGTGCGGGGCGACGCCCCCGAGGGGGCGTTTCGCTACCCTCCCACGTCCCCCAGCGTTCTTATCGCATTCTCTACATCTTCTGGGTGTGGGAGGTGGGTCAGTTTCCGAATCACTCTCAATGCTTTCTCTTGGGCTTTTCTGCCCTTCTCACCTTTCGGTTTGTTCAACGGCTTCCACATGGCGCCGTTGAGCCACGATTGAATCCTGTTATACGTATTGCGGTATACCTCTACCCATGTCATCATATCACCTCCTAATACACTTCTCTCTGATGCGGCCGTGCTCATCAGGGGGTCGCCAGCCGCATCAATGCGACCCCGACGTTCTATGCAGAACGTTTCGCGCCGAGTCAAAGAACAGAGCCTATTGGGCACATCCCACACCGTTGAGAAAAACCCGAAGGCTCCGCTCAACGGTGGTCAGTCCTGCACCACTTCACTCTTCAAGGAATGGGGTAAGCCAAACCAGGAAGGAGATGAAATGCTCAGGAGTGAGCGGGATGTGTGCCCTCAAGGCTCACTATATTATACGACAAAAAACGCTGTTTGTCCACCGAAAAAGGCGTTTTTTAACTACTTTTGGTGATAGACGGTTTTGTTCTTGACGACTGCCTGTTGAGGTGATAAAAAAAGCCACCGTCGTCGGTGGCTTTTTGGAGGATGTTGCTATGGCAACCCCACAAGGCCTTATGGGTGCCATCAAACGAGCCTACAACAACCATACCCGCGTGGACGTGCCATGTCAAGCACTTTCTACCAAAAAAATCCTACAACGGCCACAACGCCCCTTTGTAGGCATCCCTCGCCATCTGGTTCCTTACTTGTGCTCCGCCCCCGATGCCTTGACCGTATGGGTAGGCATGGCGGCGCACGCCTATAATGGCGTGGTGGACACGCCATTAAAACGGATAATTGAGTATGTAGGGATGCCTCGGAGGCGTTTCTATGGTGGGCTGAAATGGCTTCAAGCAGTGGGACTGGTCGTCAGAGCACGTGACTATTTACGTGCCACTGGGCAAGACCCAGAGAACGCCCGCAAAAGGTCTTGGGTATTATTGTCCCCCACAGAACTGCAAATACAGAAAAGACTGGAGTCTATGGCAATAACAGAGAGTGGCAACACGCAATTATGGGACAGTGAGCCAGTCCAGTTTCTTGCCCGCAACTCTGCGAAAAAGCGATTGGGAATCGTTCCAACGTCGGAACAAAAAGTGTTCCAACGTCGGAACAAAAAGTGTTCCAACGTCGGAACAGTTTGGACGAAAAAAACCAGCAAAATCAAGGGTTTCAGAGCGCCGATATTCTACTAAAACAATACAAGATATTATTCAAGATAGTGACCGACTGCGACGTTTCTCGAAAAAGGGTTGACAATCAACGACTGGCAGGGTAAAATCACTTTGCCTTTAGAGGGGGATTGGCTATGGGATTGCCCAATGACCTTCGAGACGATGTGCGTAGAATGGTGAGAAGTCTATGGGACGAAGGCTTCTCACGTCAGGAGATTGCTGAACAGGTAAGGCATCAGTTTGGCCTTAACGCAAAAGACTTTAACGCACGCCATGTTCATGGGTTTCTTTCGCAGATGGACGGCCTGGTAAGGCCGTATGAATCAGGAGGGGGACCCTTCCAGTCACTACGCAAAAAAGAAGAGTCACAGCGCACCGATGTAGTCGCTGCCGTCGAAGCAGGGAAAGACGCCTTCAAGGAAGGTATGACGGCGGCCCAAGAGCAAACAATCGTTGCAGCAGAGGCCGCGCGCCGCGTGGCCGAGGCCGCAAGAGAGGTGGCTGAAGCAAAAGAAGCGGCTACCGAAAGGCAGGCGGCACCGCTGATAGAGGTGTTGAAGATGCTCCAGCAACAGCAGAAACAGCCACAGGACAACTCTGCGATACTTGCCGTAATCACGGCACAAGGCCAACAGATGATGCAAGGGCTCCAGATGGTGTTCAGGGCAACCATGGAGTCCATGCAAAAAACCATGGAGGCAGTGGTCAAAGACAGAGAGAAGAGCAAAGACGACCAGGTGGCGATGATGGAGAACTTCTGGGTTCGTATGAAGGAGATGCACAACGAAAACACCGCGTTGCTCAAGAATTCTCTTGACGCCCAGTTGGAACACACCAAGTCGATGGGAGACTTACAGAGAGAGTTTATCAAGCAAGCCCGTGATTCTCTTGACCGACAGTGGAACTTGATGCGGGAGTTTGCCGAGAGAGAGCGAGGATACATTGAGGAGATGCGCGGACTATTGATGGAGGCTGTAGGGGGAGAAGCCCAGGGTGATAGCAGCAAGAGCGAAACGCGGTGGATGGACGTGATAGGCAACGTGCTGGGACGTGGTTTGCAGGCGTTCCAGCAGAAGATGCAGGAAAGGCAAGGAGAGGAGCCACAACCACAGGCTGTGGCGGCCTTGCCTCAACCTACTATGGGGGAGCCTGATATGGGGTTGAAGGATTCGGTTCAAAAGGCGCTTGGTTGGTTGACTGGAGGGGTTAAAGGCATCTTGCGCAAGGTGGTTGAAGTTGGTGGCGGGGATGTCATACGGTCTGTAGTTGAGAACCTTGCGCTCCGAGCAGAAGCCCAATTCCCTCCAGAAGAAACCTTTATAGAGTTGAAGGCCCTGGCGGAAACAGGGCCGTGGTCAGATTCGGCCATCAAGAACATCATGCTCTATCCTGCATCCAAAATAGTGGATGCTATAGATGAGGTTGTTGGCCTTGGTGACTTCAAAGACAAGAAAGCCAGTATCACAGAGCACCTTGAAAAGGTGCGAGAGATAATGTTGGAATACTATAGAACCAGAATCCCTGCGGCACAGAAAGCAATGGAGGAGGCGATGAAGCAAGCACAAACACAAGCACAAGAAGGACAATCCATGCCGAATCAAGCGCCCACGAACCAAGGTGGGACCGAAACATCATAAAACGGAACATTTTTACGTTGTGAACGTCTTTTAGGCTTGATTTGGGTGGTGGGTGCGTTACGTTTTGGGTGACGGTCTGGTCGTGTCGGCAGAACGGCCAGACCGTTTTTGCTTGTAATCTGCCGACACGACCGACCGAGGTAAGCCATGAAATCTGTTTTGGAAAAGGCTAACCGACTATGCAGGGAATTCTACATCAACCTATACCCTCGATTGGAAAGGTTGCGGTGGGCACTTCAAAGTATTCCTCTTGTTGGTCGTGTTGCCGCTGGACCGTTGTCCGAGTTGGACGAAGCCGTCGAGAAAATGGAGCCGCTATGTCAGGCGCTGAGAAAAGCGCCCAGGGCATGGGCGGCTTTTTGTGTTGGAGCGGGTATTGTTGTGGTGGGGCTATCAACCTTGGTGGTGTATGCTTATGCCAGGTGTAAGTCTTGAGCCTTACAAAGAAGAGGCTGAAAAGTTGCTGGGGCGTTACGTCCAACCAGAGTGGCGACCCAGAGAGCCAGGAATCCCTCGAGAGGAGTTGGAAAAACTCGCGAGAGGGGCTTCTGAAGTCGAAAGGGAATACAGAGAGTTTGAAGCCTGGAAGAAACGTCGTGGCATCTGGCCTTTTATTGCCCTCGGAACGGGCATAGGAGGCCTTGTGGCAGGGTTTCTTGTTGGATGGTTCTTGAAGAGGTGACGTGATGCACCCTTTAATAGGTCGTCTTCTGGGCATTGGGCGGTTGTCCAATCCACCTCGTCAGGGAGAGGCGCGCAGAACCCCTCTCCCTGATACTATGGAAGGTATCAGGTTTGAAATTGAGAAGATGAAGCAGTATGTCAATCATTTCAGTGGGGACCCTACTGTCATACACGCAGCCCGCAACCTCATATCAGTATGCCCAGACAAAGATTGGGCATGCGAACAGAAGACCATCTTTGAGTGGCTAAAAGCGCACACAAGGTATGTTCTTGACCCAAGATACAAAGAGGTGCTTGTAACTCCTATCCGCTTGCTTAACGACATTCTGTCTGGAAGGATGGGGATGGAAGACTGCGACGGCCTTGCGACTCTCCTCGCCACGATGTTGTCGGCCGTAGGCCACCCCACCAGGTTTAGGTTCGGAGGGACAAAAGGGGTAGGCATCCATCATGTATGGGTGCGTGCCTATAATGGCCGAAGATGGGTCGATATGGACTTGGCTGAGAAACTACCCTATGGGAAGCACCGTCATTTCGACTTGTATGAGGAGGAAACTATATGAAGGGCAGTTGGTTTATGGGGGCAGAGCCCCAGAAGAAAGAGGGGTTCTGGGACTGGCTTCAAAATGGCTTCACATCCTCTGTGGATTTTCTCGCCAAACAGGTCGGGAACGTCATAGATGCAGGGACAGAGGTTGTCTCCCAAACAGGAAAAACGGCATCACAGGTCCCAGGGGCCGTGTTCAAGGGCATCCTGGGGGCGATAGCAGGAAGGTCCCTCAAAAAGGTTTTTAAGGGCATGGGACTCAAGGGGTTCACGGACGATGAGAAGAAGAACGCAGAGATAGAGGCTTCACACGCCAAGGTTGAGAAGATGATAGATGAGATGAAGAAAGAGAACGCAAAGATGTATGCCCAGATGGCGAATATAGTAGCCCAGACCCTTCAACAGAAAGCCTCGCAGCAAGGGCTACAGAACGACCCTTACGTTCTCTATGCTATCGAGCAGGCAAAGCGCGAGGCAAAAGAGGCAGCGAAGGCAGCAGGCAAGATGCCAGTATGGGCATGGGCATTGATAGGCGTCGGTGGGGCTGGTGTCCTCGGGACTATTATATACCTTTTGACTCGTTAGTGGAGGGTTCAAGATGGCAAGGAAGAAAGGTCGAGTCGGTGGCGCCAAGAAGGTCGGTGACACCAAGCAAGTGGGTAACCAGATGACATCACTTGCAAGGGCAATGTCTAAAGCGGTAGCGGGTGCGGTGAAAGATATCGGTCAGATAATGGTCAAGTCTTTCACCAGAAAGGCCCCGCCGTGGAGCAAGAAGGAGAAGGTGAGGGTTCGTTCGTATGAACGTAAACCCCCGCGCTGGTTGTGGGAACTCTGGTGTAAAAAGTATCCCGCAGAAGCGCGCAAGCGTGGGCTTCAGTGCCCGCCCCCTCTCACAGGAGCGTCACAGGCAGAAATAGGAGAGGCGCTTATGGCAACTGAACTCATCGAACTGGGCAAGGCAAAAACGATAAGCCGTAGTGGCATCCAGAGAGCAGCGTCCCGCAGCGCGTGTGAATCCGCTGGTGGTTTCTGGCGCGAGCGCGGGGGTCGGACGTGGATGAAAAAGGCAGGCGAGTGCATGACTCCTCCGTCGTGGTTGGTCGAGCATTGGCGCAATAAAGGCATCGAAGTCACCGTTCTCGATGGCATGTGTGACCTGGGCGATGCCGATGCGTGCGCCATGACAGGCGTTGCCGCCAGCGGCCTGGGCTACTTCGTCAAGCCTGGTGAGGGTTGTCCTCCTGGGTATAAAAAGGTGCGCACCAGGCATCCGTTGTGGAAAAAAGGTGACTTCTACATGTGCGTCCGCCCAGAGGCGATTCCTGGCCTCCGTGCTCGTGGCCTGTTGAGCGGCCTCGACGGCTTCTGGCCGACAGGCGGGTCCCCGCAGAACATTCTGTTTGGAGTCCTGACGGGCTCCTTCGCCAACACGTTCGTTGGGACTGCGCTCCCCAAATTCATTCCCACCATCGCAGATTATGCTCCGTTCGTCTCATACGGGGTGTCTGCGCTGACAGCGATAGCCCACGTGTTCATGGGCAGCGACTTCTCTTTCGGATTGTTCCTGGGAACGTTGGGGCCGAGTATCGAGGCGCTTGGGCGCCAACTCGCCGAGTTGATTTCACCGACAGCGAAGGCTCCTGCGGCTATGCCTGCGCCTACCACAACCACACCGACAACCAGTGGCATGGGACAGCCTGCTCCGAGCGAAATAGAACGTCTCCGCAAAAAACTGCGGATATCCTTCAAACCCGTCGCTGGAACGAGTAATATGGGTGGCAATGGCAATGCCAATGGCATGGGGGCCGCGAAAGTGGAAAGACCACTTAAGGTTTTCTAATCCCTTTTAGGAGGTGAGTCATGGGAATCTATGATGTCGAGTATCCGAAAACGCTGGATGATTGCAGGGGCGAGATATACGACAAGTGGCACTCTGCCACTTGGCGTGGTATCGCGAAGAAAGGAATGCGGATATTCCACCGCAAGGACCTGGCCGCTGGCGTGTCAAGGCTGGAGTTTTTCAATGTCAAACCTGACAACAGGTTCGCCGCCAACTACCAGGGGGCGCAGAGCCTCGTAGATGTCCGCGAATTCCTCGTTGTCCACGGAGTCATGCTCCGCGTCCTTCCAGACAGCACCAACTGGATGGTTCTGTATCGGAACTGGATGGAGATTGCGGAAGGGCTGATGGAACTCAAAGTCGGTGACAAGACGATTATCGTCGAACGGTTGCGCCAGATAATGGACCCGCTTCGTTACGTGCCGCGCCATGCTCCGCACATGGACATCGCCGTTCCAGACCTGTATTGGCAGTTTACATCTGTTGACATCGCCTCGCACGACAAGCGGGACTACTGGCCGATAATCCCGACACTCGTCATTCCTGGACAGAAGAAGACGACCGTTACCCTGGAGTGGGAGAACGTCCTGGCGCTTGCCGATGGCGACTGCCAGGTGGAATTCATCTTCCAGGGCGTCGTCTACGAACTTCTGGATGTCGAAGAGAAGGCGATATCCTAACTCCCAAAGGAGAATAGGACATGGAGAAGGGATATAACCGCTTTGTGACAGCAGCCGTATCTATCCCTGCGGGTAAGTCAGGAACGTTGAAGTGGAAGTCTGAGAAGTCGTCAGCGAGATTCGCTTTTGACCGCATCAATATGGTTGCCATAGACCAGGCGACCAACCAGGCGGTCACATGGCAGGTTTTTGTCAAAAGGGTGCGGCTGCGAACCGTTGGGGGACGTGGTGATTTTGTGGACGTGCTCGAAGGGGAGGAGGTCCCGATTGACCTTTTGACGGGGCAGGGGAACTCCCTCCCTGGCCTGTTGAAAGGGATTCAGGTTGTTGTGGAGCCACTCGAGATAGAGATGGAACTCGTAAACAACTCCACAAGCGACGTTAATGTATACGGCATGATATTCGGCACGGAAGAGAAAGGCCCCGTCCCACATACGGTTCAAACGATACGGCAAGAAGAACTCACTTAAAGTGAGGGACGGGCATGAGGCGGGAAATACACGGGCTCCCGCCCGACCTTGAGTCTATGCGGGAGCCAAAAGGTCGATACTATGTGTCTGCCGAGGGGATTGCGGGAGACATCGAAAAGGCTCTTTGGAGGGTGCTGAAGCGCCTTCTGTGGAACCTTCCACGTCCCTATATCCTCCCAGCGCCAGGTGATAATGCCTTCGAGAAGTCGCGGCACTTTATCCTCCCTCCACAAGAGGGGGTTAAGGTGCAGTTTGACTCTCCAGTTGAGCAACCTATTTTCTTGCATATAGTCAAGATAACTCCTGTGGACGACTTCTCGGCTCGGCATATCAGGGTTCAGTGGGAAAGCAACGGTAGGGTCAGTAGCCAACCTCCGCCCGCATGGCAAACCCTGGAATGGCGAAAAAACGAAACCCCAGTGGTTGACTATCCTGGAGCAGAGGGGTTTGCATGGCAACATGTTCTTGTGGAAAGAGGGCGGTCGCTCGCCCTAATCATCGACAACGATTACCAACTCGCAAGTATAGGGGTTGACCTTTACGTGAAAGGATGGGTGATAAGCATGGGGAGGAAGCCATGATACCTATTCCTGTTGAGGTAAAACAGGAGCCTGGCGGGGTGACGTTGAGAAACCCTTTTACAGGACACGAACTCTATGTTACCAAAGACAGGGTAGTTGAAATGGTAATTCCCAAAGAGGCGTGCGAACCCAAATCCTTTCGCGTATTTAAGGTCCCGTCCAAAAAGGTGCCAGGCAAGAAGACAACGCTTTTGATGTGTTGCAAAAGGGGACATTGGGATGCTCAAACGAAAAGGTGTGACAGAGGATACTTTGTCCCTCATGTGTATGTCCACCCAGTGGAACTGGCAAGAGAACTGATATATGAATTCCTGTCAGGAGAACTGTCCAGGAGGAGGAAATCGGCATGGGAAGATTAGGGTGGGTGACTGTTGCAGTCCAGGCCGCTCAAGTCGCGGCCAATTTGGTAGGGACATGGCAGAAGGCAAAGTCGGTTCAAAAGAAAAAGGAGCGGGCTGCTTATAGAGACATAAAGAATACGCTTCACACCATGGCGAGACAGTTTAGGCAAGTCTTTGACGAGGCATGGGACGCGGTAAGCAGCCTTCTCGCTGACCTTGGGTTTACCCCGCAAGAGGTTTCCAGCGAAGGCGGCCCAGTGGAGTCGGTAGAAGCCGCTTACACAGGCCTGCCTGCCCTCGCTCCTATTGAGCCTGGGGAAGAAGTATCTGTATCACCTGGCGCCCCTGATGTTCCATGGCTAAAGCCTGTGGATAAATGGACTCCTGAAGACCTTGCCAAAACCAAACTTGCGAGAGATAAACTGGCGTCTCTGCGCGACAAAGTTTCTCCTGAAGACAAGCCCAAACTGGAAACCATTGTTAAGCGTATGGACGAAATGGTGAGCATGTATGAGGGTGGAATGTCGGGGCTTAGGAGATGGTGGAAAAAAACAAGAAGGCGCCTGAAGAAGAAGGCCAAGAAGGTCGCTCGCCGTATCACAAACGCCGCAAGATATACAGGGGTGGTCGGCCTGGTCGCCCACCATGCCATCAAACGAGCCAAAAGCAAGAAAGCTCGTGCGAGAGGGCGAGAGCGCGCACGCAGGGCTATACGAGAATATAGACCTCGCCTGGACATCGTAAGTCTGGTAGCGGCTACTGATGGCGTCTGGATAGGACAGCCTGCGACCGTAACGTGGGATTACTACATCCAAAAGGCGGCGGCGCTACGGGAGGCCTTGAACCCCGAAGGGATTGACCCTATTGGCATTATAACAGGGCTAAGAGGCCAGGGCTTGAAGGTGGCCTATGGACGCACCAAAAAAGACGAACGTGACCGCAAGAACACCATACGTGCGCTTGCCGACATCGCAATGTGGAACTGGAATCAGGCAAATGGGCTGGTGTCCTACCTCGAGAACTTCATTTCCATCCTCGAGCGGGGGCGCATCCCTATCATCTACAAACACGCGGCGGTCCCGATAGGAACGGACGATGGGTTCAAAAAGGTAGGCATGGTGCTCCCCAAGGTCCGAAAGCAAGCCGAATCCGAGGGCATCGTATGTCCGTTAGCACGCCTCCCAGTTGTTGAAGGGAAGTTGCCAGAGGAAATTCCTTCCTTCAAGGAGAAACAAGCCGAGGAAGGTTTTTCGGTGGAAGACAAAGAGGGAACGCTTGTCAGGGAAGAGACTGGAACGGCTCAGGACGTGTCTATGGTCGTTTCTGGAGGTATGCCAGAAGAAACCCCGCCAGGGAACCTTTACTTCTACGATGAGACAGGGACGTGGACTCCAGCAGAGGAACACGCCCAGAAATTCCCCTGGTGGATTATCCCTGTTGGTGTCGGCGGGCTCGGGGCGGTAGGTGGATTGGTCTGGTGGCTAAGGAGGCGTAAGCATGGCGGAGTTTGAGTATGAGGTCGATGGTCGCATATTCAGGGGGGAGATTGTTGACGGAGACGGAGACGGAGACGGAGACGGAGGTAAATGGACCCAGCCGCCTCTTCCTCCTTTTGTCCAACAGATGTTGCAGGGAGTAGCCAAAGCGTCATGGTTCAGATACACAATGTTTGGGGTAGGTATTGGCGGTCTCCTCGGGGCGATAGGAGGCCTTCTTTTTTGGTGGGTTAGGAAGTGAGAAGGTTTGTAGAGGTCTTCTGGGACGGCGAAGCCTTCGTGGGAGGAACACATGAAGAGATACGCGATTGTTACGGGCTAAGCACCCTCAATATCATGGTCAAAAAGGAACCTCTCGTAATGCCCACCTTCTCTGTTACCGTTACATATATGCACTCCGACCAGCCGAGTGTAGAAGATGTGAGCCTGACCTTTACTCCAGACGCAATGGGAGCAGTATTAGCCAGTCTCCCGATATACTCTCGATACGTCAAAGTAACCCTCGACATAGAAGCAGGACTCGAGGTGAGAGCATGGGTAGGAGCAACGCCATGAAGCCCAAAACCTTGCTTACACGACTGAAGAAGATGCGCTTGGCGACTATATCGGATACAGGAGAAAAAGACTTCGGAGGGGTAGCCTTAAAACGTCTCCCATCTGAACTACTGGCCTCCGCCCGCGAAAAGTATGGCTCCCATCCAAACCCAGTCATCTTTCTTATCGAAAAGGTGTTTGGGTATGTGTGGGATGCCAAATGGGTTGAGTTGTGCTGGGAGGCGGCGCTGGAGGATAGGGCAAGGTCGCTGGAGAATATAAGCCCTGACCCCATCAAGTCTTTGATGGAATTGTCTGACGAAGACCTATTGACAACCGTGGTGGAACAGTGGGAACGTAGCGTCTTGATAATGGTGTGCTGGCCTGTGTTGTTTGGGTGGGACAAAGAGGTTACTGCAACGGCTTTTATGCTTCTTGATGACCTTACGTCTCCACGCGAAGACCACATCAAGGAATTATGGGGACAGGACTTGCGTTTTAACGGAACGTTCTACGCAACAGGCTTCTGGGGGTTCATGGCCCAAAAACTCAAAGAGTGGGGGTATTATCTTGCTCCTGCCTCGATTGGAGCCTCGCTTGCCAACACTTATTTGATATGGTCAGTCCAAAGTGTTGTTTCTGGGTATAGAGGGAACAGAACACTCGAGGTCGCAATTTCCCTCTCGATAGGGGGGAGAAAAAAATACCCAGCGCCTCTGCCTGTCCCAGAAAACATAAAAAGGGCCAAGGACTCTTTCCGTGGAAAGGGGGGCGTTTCCTTCCTCAACACGGCCGAAGCGGCCTTGTTCGAGGGGCTGTCCAGGTGGGCGGCCATCAAGGGGAAGTTGGCAAAACCCTCCGCCCCTCTCCAAAAAATAGAGGCCCCCAAAAAGGTGTCCTGGTGGTGGTTTGTGCTGGGAGGCGGCGCTGCTGGGGCGGCGTTAACATACGCGGCGATAAAAGGTAGGAGGGGATAAAATGCTGAACGAATTGGTGGCTTCTATCGTTCAGAACGAAGACGCTTTGTGGGGGCTCCTTCCTGATTCTCTTAAGGAGCGCATTCAGGCATCGCCCACCTGCGAGGCACCGTTGGTTGGGTTTTCTCCTAAAGTTGCGGCATTCACCGCCTGGAAGGTCATAAGCCCTGAATATCTGACTGGAGTAGAAGAAGAGGTGGCAGATGCCCTTATCAGTGCTCCTCAATCCATAAAAGAAGAGGCGGTTCGCTATCTGGTATCCCAGGCATTGGCCGTATTGCCCTGGGAAACCACCCTGACTGATATAATGATGCGTGAACGCCCTCCCAAAGACATAGACTGGCTTGGTCTTGGTCATGACGTTGGTAGGTCACTCTATGTGTGGGTGATGGATGCAACGACTACATTGTCATACAGAAGAACAGCGCGGATTTTGACCGTAGGGACCATAGGGGCATTCGCCCTTACCTCTCTTATCCTTTGGTGGTATAGTAAGGGGAAGTAAGATGTTGCCAGACCTGGCGGATAGCGTCGGAATAGCACACGAGTCTCCAACATTGGGTCTTGCCTGGTTTTTGGCCGTGCCACTCGTTTTGCTTGGCGCGGGATTCGCAACAGCATTGGGGTGGGGCGGCGCTAAACTTCTTGGAAATCTGGTCGCGCCTCCTACTTACAACATCAAATACCAGGTGGCTAAAGGGGCAAACCCCATACCAAATCAGCCGCCAGGGGGGCCTCCCTCTATGTCAACATGGTTAAGAAGGGCGGCAAAAAGCATCCCATACTTTTTCCTTGCGTATTTGGCTCCTAAACTGCCTGATACTTTTACGTCCCTGCAAGGATACAGGCGCTATTTCAAGTGGGCACAGATTGGGCTTTTGGGTTATGGAATCTACACGCTGTTTTCCGAGGAAGGCCTACAACGACCGAATTTGTCACTCGTGGCACAGCAGGCAGGAGGGACGTTGAGAGGTATGGGAAGAGTATCAGAGCCAGAGGTGACGCTAATTTCCCCGTCTAAAGCAAAGGTTCGAGTGACGTTCCAGGAGCCTCGCACCATTCGTGACCGTTCGAGCGGCTTCCTTGTCTATACAGGCAAGAACGGCCAGACAATATGGCAACGGATTTGGTCTCCTATGACGTTGATTCCTGCGCCTGGAACGTATGAGTTTGTCATCACGCTACCCGTCCCACCCCTCAAGCATGACTTTGCAATGAGAGAAATATATGGAGGATAAACTATGGCAGGCATCTTCAGCAAGTTAAGGGAAGAGGCGGAAACCAAAGTGGAGGAGGTGGTCAGGAGGGAGGAACGTAGGCGTGAAGAACCGAGAGGGATTGTGCGAACAGCAGCCGAAGAAGCCGCAGAGAAAATCCTTAGAAGAAAGAAATGGCTGCGAGAAGCGCTGGGCTGGGGGCGCCTGGTCGTCCCAGCCTTTCTTTTCTCGGCAGTGGCGATAGGAGGAACCACAGCGATTGTTTCGACGCTGCGCAAAGCCCTCGCCCCACCTCCAGGAAGAACGTTCATACAGAAAGTCCAGGCTGCGCTTCCCTGGGCTGGTATCTCAGGGGTGTCCTGGCTAATCGCTGACAACATGGAAAAGGACGCCAAGGGGCGTCAATGGATGTTTGCGGCAAGCATCTTTTCTGCTTATGTCTGTTTCGTTCAGGTTACATCATAGGAGGAGCGCAGAATGGCAAACAACAATGGAGTAAGCATCAAGGTGGTGCTGGCGATAGTCGCCTTGATTGTCACTGTTGCGGTGGCATGGGGGACAGCATCGGCGACGGTGGGGGAAGCCCACGGTCAGATAAAGGGGCTGGCACAGAGAATCGACAGGCTGGAAATAATGCTACAGGACGTGCTGAAAGAGTTGAGGGCGCTGCGAGGACAAGTCGGTGAATTGAAAGGCCGTTTGGAGGGGAGAAAATGAGCACGTGGACGATTGTGTGGACTGTCGTTAAAACCTTGGTGGCTCTGCTGGTTTCTCTTGGGGTTTTCAAGTGGCTCCACAACAAGGCTCGGGAATCCAAACTTGTCCAGAAGCATCATGCCCAGTGGATTGTGGACAAGGTTTTCGATTGGGTCGTTCAGGCAGCACAAACATGGGGTAAAAACACGGGCGCATCTGGGATGGAACAGAGAGAGAAGGCTATAGAAAACGCCAAAGCAATGGCTCCACACCTATCAAACAAAGAGGTAGAAACAGGAGTGGATGCGGCTTACCACCGCATGAAAGAAGACCTGAAGAAGATGGACGCCTCCCCAAAAGCGGATACATAGACCTTATTGGAGGGCTTACAAAAGACAGTCCATGGCTCCGTGCTGAAGCAGGATATAGATTCACAAAGAACGTAAAGGCCCTGGTATCTGCCGAGTGGGAGCGGCCTCATTGGGAACACTCCCGCTGGACTGTGGGGGCAGGCGTGAGGATAGATTTTTAGGGGTATGGACATGTTGATGGACAAGTCGGAAGTCCAAAAACGGCCCGATGTCGCAAAAAGGCTTGTCTCTAAATTGCTTGAGGCTACCAAGCACGCAAACTTTTTGTGGTCAATCGTCCAGACAACAAACGAGATGGTAGAAAGGCTATCAAAGGCCTTTGAGTGGGGGAACGCTACCGCCCCATCAAAAAACTGGTGGGCGACGATGAAAAAAAGAATTGCAGATGAGTTAGAGGACTCTTATTTCGTTTTGCTCAAAACCTTTGGCGACTATCTAATGGCTACCATTCGAGACATCAGGGGTATCCTCGCGAAAGCAAACATGCAGTATCGGGCTGGAGAATTGATAGACAAGGCAGAAAGGGCAATCAAGGCTCAACACTGGAAACAGTTGCACGATACTCTCAACGACGAACTGTGGGACCTTTTGAGCAAACTGACTCCTCCGCGTCCCAAACGACAGCAGCCATCACCGTTTGGGAGATAGGGTATGTTGACCAAACAAGAACTTAGAGACGCCGTAGCGCACATGCCTCGTATGGAAATGCGGGACTTCAGAAACTACCTGGACGCTTTATTGGGGTCTGGCTATCTCGACACATGGTTGAGCGCCTTGTCGTCGTTTATGGCCCTGCTGAAGAACCTTATAGCCGAAGTGTCTTTCTCGGAGAGGCAGTTTTCCAGGGCAGACGAAGTATGGAATAAGTGGGTTGGCCCAATCATTGAGGCTCTTTATGGTCAAATCGACCTGGTGGCGGACATCCTTAAAACCCTTGAAGCCGACAGCGCTGTTATAGACCAGTGGAGAAAACTCCTTAAAAGGCTAATCGCTGAGTATGAATTCTCGGAGGCCAAAATATGGGCAGAGGTCGTCGAATACGCTCTATTGGGGAGGTTGCTCAGATAAACGTGCACGTCCCTGTTCCCGACAGCCCTGTCACTGCACATGCCATAGAGTTGCTTCTAAACGAGATTGTAACGTTAGCAAGTGCTGCCCAAGAGTTCACAAAGTATGCCGTATGTGTTTGGGGAATCATTGAGGAGTGGGCAATGCCACCAGAAAGGATAACAGACCAACTCGATGGATGTTACTGGGAAGGGATAGACCACTTCTCAAGCAGCATAAAGGATGCGATACAGGACATCGGCGTAGAATATGAAAGCGCAGGCCTCGCAAGAGAGGCGCGTTCCCTCGTGCAAGGCCTTGCCCAGCATTTGGAAAGGGCCAGAAAGACGTTTGACTTTGACCCCTTATATGTCTATGCTCTTAATGCGGTTGATACTCTTGTAGGAGCATAATCATGCCTATGATTGGTCACGTGACGCCGCTGAACGCCCCTGTTTGCGGTATGTCGGATAATGGTATTACAGCCCTGTTGCTTGCTACCAGCGGCGCTGTAATAATTCGCCGAGACCCCCCGAACGAAGTCAAGTCGGGCAAGAAATTGCTCGATGCTGTTGCAGAAGCCCTTGACGCCGAAGCCTGCTCGGTCGTTATGCTGCAAGCGGACAAAGATAACACAGGGGTTGTTTACATCGGAGACGACACATCACAAGAACTCCAAATCCAGGCAGGTGATAGTGTGGTCATTGAAATAGACCGTCTTGACCGTATATACGCACGAGGTGAAGGACAGACTATCAGGTGGCTCCTTGTCCGTTATGCTTCGTAAGGAGCGGAAGATGCCCTGGACAGGCTCGTGTATGGTTCCAGCAGATAGCATGGTATCCTTTGTCCAGCATATAGCCTGGAGAACTCTTATCTTTGAAGATTTCGAGGGATGGTCTATACCCTGGAACGGCACCAACAATCTCATTACGGAGGCCTTCGAGGGATGGTCTATACCCTGGAACGGCACCAACAATCTCATTACGGAGGCCTTCGAGGG
>Ga0164310_10000664_pt1 | contig 18661 bp, 18 predicted proteins | sample GuaBasSedimGuay1_FD_121795 | JGI IMG/M metagenome (GOLD analysis project Ga0164310, IMG submission 121795) | Subseafloor sediment microbial communities from Guaymas Basin, Gulf of California, Mexico - Guay1, Core 4569-9, 0-3 cm | ecosystem: Environmental > Aquatic > Marine > Hydrothermal vents... | reverse complement strand
TTAATGGAAGAACCACAGGAAATGTCTATGCATGTTATTGGATAATTGTTTCTTATTTTAATGATGGGACTTGTAGCTATTATAACATGTGGAATGGCCCAAATCAAAAAGAAATTGAACTATATGATACTTCTTTTGGATTAACATTCTTTGGAAAAGGTCCAGGTGGATATAGTGATTGGTCACGTTTTCAAGGCCATCAATATATGAAAGGAAAAATAGGAGATCAAGATGAAATTCCTGTTGAAATCGATAAAACTCCGGTTGAATCAGAGGAGATCACACTGGACATATATGTTGTTGATACTTTATTATATGTAAGAGCTTTTAGCGATAAAGAATTAACACAATGGAACCAAGATTCAATAAGCCTTTTTGATGAATTATCTGAAAGTATGTACAATAATCCTCAGAGAAACCAGGGTGATGGACCTGGCAAAGGCACACCAGGTTTTGAAGTACTAACTCTTATTGCATCCATAGGTATTGTAATAATTTTCATAAGAAAGAGAAAATAAAATCAATGTTGATTGGAAGCATTTCCTCTCAAAAATTAAATTGATCAAATATCTGGTTTAAACCTTAAAAAAATATATGTTTTCTGAACCTTTAAGGGTAAATTTGCCCTTCAGGTTCTTCACTGTTTTAGTTACAATTTATACAGCCCCTATCAACAGTTGAGTTTCCAAAAAACGTTGCATTTACCGAAAACTAGTTATAGTTATTATAACTATAATAGTTATGATAACATGAATTATAGAACAATTAATGTCACCTCCGATACATATGAAAAATTAGTTCTTTATAAACATGGCAATATGAGTTTTGACGATGTTATCAGTGAGTTTATGAAATTCGTTGAAGAAAAAAAGTTTTACAATCACATACTTAAAGAACATCGAAAAAGGATTCTTAAAATAAAATCTGGTGATTTTATCGAGTCTGATAATTTAAAAGATGCTTTAAAAAATATTTGAGGAATTTATTTGGAATCAAACAAAAAAGCATCTACTTATAAAATAATCCAGGGAAGGGATTTTTTAGGAGACGTTAAAAGGATACTTAAGAGCGGAGATAAATCATTATTATTGGACATCCAAGAAGTAATTGATGGATTAAAAATCAATCCACATAAGAAACGGCCAAAGATGGATATAAAACTCATATCACCAAAGAAAGAATCAACATATCGGGTTCGATTAGGAAAACATAGATTGGTCTATGAAATAGATGAATCTAATAAGACTATTTTACTCACAATGTTTTTCATTCGAGGAAAAGGATATTGACTGGAATCAATAGACATCTACCACGAATTTTTTACTCTGTGAGCGGATCAACAAGTGATGATCCATTGTTCCCTTCATCCCAGTTATACCGATATGACTTTGGTTTAGGACACATAACACGTAAGTATCTGGCTTCAGATCGTAGACATTTCATCCAAATTCCCCTTTGGGGAACTTTATATATTATACTCAGAGCATTAGACGAAATGACGTTTAAGGTTTAATAAGCATATTTAACCTTAAAGGTTCATAAAATTAGTTTTTCATCAGGTTTCTTCTACCCATGTGCCTGAACCAATGAAATGTAGTTTTTCTGCATTAAGATTCAATAAAAGAAATTTTTCATCTTTTGTGAAACAAAATGGTTTATCTGCTGAAAAAGAGAGAGAATTATCTTTGATGTCTGTTATTGTTATTGGAATGGTCTGCATTCCAACAGTTACATGAAATTTTCCCTTTTCAACTGTCGGATAGAACTTGTTTTTTGAGAAATTAAGGGAGACATTCTGTTCAACTTGTGCACTTTCTGGTTTGCATAAAAACCTTCCTCTCACTAATTCGTCAATATGAGCACCTTTAATCGCTAAGCCCACTCTTGAGCCTGCTGCTGCTTCTTTTTCATCTTTATCCATCATCTGGATAGAACGGACAATGATCTCTTTTTTGTTAGGTAAAATATTAAGTTTATCATGAGTGTGAATTGTTCCTTGTTTAATGAATCCAAGAACAACTTCACCAATTCCTTTTACTGGAAATGAATGATCAATGGTTACAATTGCTGGCAGGTCATGATCTTTATTAAGATTTATTTCCTGTATTTTTTCCATGATTTTATGAACATCTCTTTCTATGATTTCAAAATGATTCAGGGAAGTATCCTTAATCATTTCTTTAATTGAAGATGTATCAGAAAAAGCAGGGACAACAATGAATCCATACTTCAATTTCATTGCATCAATCATTAACAGTGTTTCTCCAAAGGAAGGAGTAATATTTTCAGCAGATAATATTGCAGCATCAATGATGCCTAGGATCTGAGTTTTAACTGTTAGTTTATCATCTACGGGATGAATGAAGGAATAAATTGAATCATCAAGTTTTCTGTGATAAAGAACCATGTCACTTTCCGTTGCTTTTTTCCCTAATTCTTCTGCAAGGGAGTTATCATGAAAAATTCCTATTGTTAACTGTTTCATAAGGACTGCATCGCTGTCTTTTACATAAAAGTATTCATTAAAAACGATATTTTTGTATGATATTATCCAGTGAAATATATGTGATTACTGGTTAGGTTGACTAATTGGCTGCCAATCAAACTCAATCCAGGGTAAAAAAAGTCCAATAATGTTTCCATTTGGGAAATACATTAGACCTGGAATTAGTTTTACAGGGCCATTTAAATCGTCCCAGTAATTCTGCCTCCATGTGTTAGAGGCAAGGAAACCTATCTTACATAGTTTTGTAAATTTTGCTTGCTCATCATTTTCAATAAAATTATTGTTTTCAATTAGGTTCTTTATAGAATAAGAACAAAACATTCCTCTTCCATTATCAACCAGGTCATTTAAAGAGATATGATTTTGATTTCCTTCTTCAACATAAATACCAGTTGAACATTTTGTTATTAAGTTAGATTTAACAACATTTTCATTGCTTCTAAAAACATAAATCCCTGAGTGAGATGATTCAATATTATTGTTTATTATGGTATTGTAGCTTCCATGTAATACTTCAATACCTGCAAAAAGAAAGTCTCCATTAATAGTAACTTGTTTGATTGTATTGTCCGACCCATCAACATAGATTGCACTTCGTTGTTGTGTTTCTGAGACAATATTGATGTTTGTAATAGTACAATGATTGCTGTTTATTGTTTTGATTATGTTTAATCGTTCATCATTATTGCATAAAAAAGTAAGGTTTTGAATTGATGAGAAATGTGCTGAATCTAAAAATAAATATTCGGAAGGATTACTCGCTGATATAATTGTGCTTTCTTTATCTTGACCATTAAGATTAATGGCTTTATCTATCTGAATATTCTCATCATATGTTCCAGAATAAACAAACACAGTGTCATATTCATATGCTATGTCAATAGCATCTTGTATGTATCTAAAAGGAAAAGACTCTGATCCGTCCCATGGGCCATCAATATTGTCATCATCAACAAAGATTGTGTTCTGTGGAAAAACAAAGACTTCATTGATAATAACCTCTTCAACAGGCCAATCATCCATTCTATGTTTTCTCATGGTTTCAACAGATGCAATATCTCTAATAACCTCAATTCCCTCAATTACAATACCAAAAACTGCATAGTTATCATCTAAAAACGATTGAGGACCATCACAAATAAAAAATTGACTAGTAGCACTATTAGGGTCATTTGTTCGAGCCATACTAATAGCCCCATCAACATGACGTGCATCAGGATGAATCTCCAGATCAATTGCACCAAGAGGACTTTTTGTATATGAGCCATTAACATCAAATCCTCCACCTTGAATCATAAAATCATCAATAACTCGATGAAAAACAAGTCCATTAAAAAAACCGATATTTGCTAATTCAACAAAATTATTTACAGTTACTGGTGCAAGATCATCATAAAAAGCAAGCTTTATTGTTCCCATATTTGTATGCATAACTGCTATTGTTTGATCAAGGGAGCTAGATTGTTGATATGAGCTTTGTACTTGTGAAAGGCTACTTATTGAGGGAAGTAACAAGATAGCAACAATTAAAAAAATAAAGGTATGAAATAGCTGTTTTTTTGAAATTATATCTGCATTCATTCAAATATTCTCCTAAATTAATAATAATTTATCATAATATAAATCTATCTCATTAAATATGTAAATTGAGGCAAAAGGATATATTTCTGATAAAATTTACATCAAGAAAGGAAGAATAACAATACTAAAAAAACGATTAGTACCATGTAATACCCATGCTCCAACAAGATTTTTTGATCTTCGACAGATTTCAATTGTTAAAAAACCCTGTACAATTGTACTGATTATAAATGGGCTAGTAAAATTTTGAGGATGCATTAAAACAAAACTTGCTAATGAAGTAACATATGCAATTTTTAAATTTGTTTTTCTTACTAAAAAGATAAATAATATTCCACGGAAAAAGAATTCTTCTGTAAATGACTCAACAAAACTTACTACGCCTAATGGATAGTTTGAAACAAGAGCACCACCAATTATAAATTTTGCTAAAAAAGTAACTGTTAACATTATTGGAAGAAAAAGAAAACCAAGTTTCAGGCTTTTTTCAAATCCTTTTTCTGTGATTCCAAATTGTTTAAATGAATAATCTTTCTTTTTTTTCTTTGGTTTATTTTTTAATTTCCAGGTGACAAATAAGACTATTAATGGAAGAAATACAAATAACAAAAATTTAGTGACAATATTGGCTGTTGAATTAAAACCATTTGTTAACGGCCAATATGCAATTACAATAAAGACCATAGTAAAAAATATTGCACTAATTTCACCAATTGATCCTCGTTTATATTTCGCTGAATAAATAATAGGAATAAGCATGGGAATAAGCATAGGCCATAAAAAGAAATCAAAATAAACCATTTATCTCTCACCAAAAAACAATTATAACCTTGTTATAAAAAAAGTTTTCCTTCACTTCTGAAAATGAAAATATCACTCACAAGTCATGGAAAAATTAAATTAGAAAAATTCTAACCTTTTCCAATCTGTATTTATAAGGATATTCAAATAAATATGATCTTTTGAATTGCTTTTAGTGATTAGAAATATTATGAAAGTTGTAAAATATTTATTTTAATAATATTCACCATAGTTAATTAAATGAGATGTTTTTTAACCATATTTCTACTTGGAACACGCAAGTTACCGTGCAAGTTACCGTGCAAGTTACCGCGCAAGCTAAATTGATCCTAAATTCGACAAAATAGAAAAGTCACTTCTGCAATGAGCCTTTCCAGTTAACCATCAATATTTTCTATTTCAGCAACTACTCGACAGGGAGAGCCATCAGCATTGGCGATATTTAATGGAAAAATATAACACTTAAACCGCTTCTGATGAATTTGCTCCAAATTAGTTAGTTGTTCCACAATTCTAATATTATGAGAAAACAGTAGTTTATGAATCAGATATGGCTCATTATCCGGGGTGAATGAGTCAATACCTAGAATCGAAATATTTTTCTTAATTAATTTTTGAATAGTACTTTCAGAAATCACAGGATAATTATCAAAATAATCTTTTTCATAAATATGCTTACTATGCCCTGTGAAAAAGAAGACTATATCTCCTGATTTAACTTCACTAACATCAACATCGATTATGGGTTGATTGCAAACATCAAAAAGAATGGTTTCACCAATATATGAATCAATTAGATAATCTGAAAGTGTTTTTCCAGATTCAATCATATGTTTTGGAGCATCAATGTGGGTGGAAAAATGTGATGTAAAATTTAGCAGTTTTTCATTCCATCCATCAGCATCAATCGTTGCAAATTGACTAATTTTAGGTACAGGGCTACCAGGAAATACGGGTATGCGGCTGTCAATTGGAAGGGTTAAATCAATAAACATACCCAAACAAACAATCATTAACTTTTAAAGAATATGCTAAAAAACGAGTAAAATGGCTAAATCAAACAATGAAAAGATTAAATTATAAATAGTGAATAATAATTGCCAATATACAATATAAATATCATTATTTATCATTCAACAAATAGAAGGAGAATTGAATAATTATGAGAAAAACAATGATAGTTACTATTGTATCAATCATATTCTTATTATCACTTGAAATTATTGGAACCATACCCTTAGGGTCCTCATCAGCAAAAGACCCTATAGAAAATGATCAAAATATCATATTTATTGAACCAACCCAATTACACCATAATGAAAAAATGGATTATGGCTTAATTATGGCCGGAGCCGCTGCTAATCAAATAACTCCAGATCTATCTACTCAATCGCCAATTTTTATTGGCGGATTTGGAAGAAATAGGGTAGCAACAGGAATTCATGATGATATCTGGAGTCGATGTTGTGTTGTTCAAATCGGAAACACAACCATTGCATTCATATCTGTTGATTTAATTGGTGTTATGTATCCAGAATACCAACGAATAATGTCATATCTTGATGAAAACACCTCAATTGATCTAGTGGTTCTTACCAGTACACATAATCATGAAGGACCTGATGTTATTGGCCTTTGGGGAAAAGCAATCTGGTCAGGGATCAGTTGGGATTGGTATGATGGAGCATTATCAATTATTGCTGATACTATAAAAGAAGCATATGAAAATATGAAACCTGCTGGAATTAAACTAGCTCATGCTATTGCTCTGGGCATGTCTAGAGATAGTAGAGAACCAATTATCATGGAAGAACAAGTGGAAACTATCCAACTGGTTGATTATGATGAACAAGTAATTGCCACTATGGTATGTTATGCTAGTCATCCTGAGGTTCTTTGGGATGAAAACACATTGATAAGCTCAGATTTTCCCCATTATATTTTTGAACACATTGAGGAAACAATAGGTGGAACTACACTTTTTATCCAAGGGTCAATAGGTGGATTAATCACACCTAGAACACAGAATCATAGCTATGAAAGTGCAAAAGATTTTGGGAAGTCCATTGCAGATATTTCAATTAATTCTTTATATAATTCATCTATTATTTGGGAAACACATGTTCGTTTAGAAACTAAAGAAATTTTCGTTCCAATGACTAATCCAGTGTTTAGAATCGCTTCAATTCTTAATATCTTAGACCGACCATTATATAATTTCAGAAAGGACCTAAAAACCTCAGTAAATATCATTGAATTAGGGGAAGATGCATCACTATTACAGATAGTAACCGTTCCAGGTGAAGATTTTCCAGAAAACTGGTTTGAGCTTAAAGAAAAAATGCATGCAAAACATCGGATTCATATTGGTCTAGCAACTGATGAACTTGGTTACATTGTCCCAATTGAAGATTACAACCCAAAAGATTATGAAGAAAGCATGAGCGCATCAAAATATTTAGATCCACTTATACATCAAACACTAGAAAATATGTTGACATTATTTTAAATAATTATTAAAGACATTTATAAACCTTCATAAACTGAATATATTAGGTCTATGAAATTATTTAAGATAAAAACATTATTTCAATCACATCAACATTTATAACGGTAAAAGGAATCAAAAGAAAATAAATCTTTTTGAAAGTGATATAAAATGCAAAAAACAATTTATGAAGAGACATTAAAAATAGGTCTTGTTTTAAACATTATTTTTATCTTCACCTCATGTGCAATTTTAATTCCAACCATATATTCTTTATATTTAGGGGAAATAATTGCTACTTTAATATTGTTAATATCTTTGGTTTTCACTCTAATTATTATTTATGCGGTTTTACCAAAAAAATATCAGATCTATAATGATAAAATAAAAATTGTTTGTGGATTATTTAGTATAAAAATTCCTTTTGATAATATTGAATATATTGATATTCATCCATCATCAAACATATATGCAAGCCTTGATGCTCTTCGTTTTGGAACTGGAACAGGACAAAAATGTGTGATGATTAAAAGAAAACATGGAATGAATGTTTTAATACAACCTATGAACACTGAAAGATTTATGGAAATCATTAACAAGAAAATTAAAAATACTGATTGATAATTCCAATAAACATGTATCTATTTTTTGACACTGAAACAACTGGACTGCCTAATAATTGGAAAGCACCTGTAACCGATCTAAATAATTGGCCAAGAATGATTCAAATTGCCTGGATCTTATGTGATGACGAAGGAAATCGTATTGAATCAGATGATTTTATTATAAAACCTGAAAACTTTGAAATTCCAAAAGATGCATCAGCAATTCATGGTATATCTACTGAAAAAGCAATTGAAGAGGGTGTAGATCTTAAACAGGTTTTAGATAAGTTTGTTGAATTAGTTGAAAAATCTGAGTGCGTTGTTGCTCATAATATTAGTTTTGACGAAAAAATTATTGGTGCAGAACTGTTAAGAAAAGAAGTTAAAAGCACCTTTAATAAAAAAAGAAAACTATGCACAATGAAATCATCAACTGACTATTGCAGAATCCCAGGATATTATGGATATAAATGGCCGAAACTTTCTGAATTACATATTAAATTGTTTGGTGAGGATTTTGATGAAGCCCATGATGCATCAGTAGATATCAATGCAACAGAAAAATGTTTTTGGGAAATGAAAAAAATAGGGATAATATAAGATATACAGCTTCAATATGAATCATATAAATTCTTTTAACAAATGAAGATAGAAAATGAATTTAAAAAACATTGATTTCTATTACTTTTCTGGAACAGGTAATACATTTCTTATTGTTAAAAAGATGAAGCAAGCATTTGAAAAAAATGATATTAAAGTTAATCTTTATCGATTGGAAAAAACAAAACCCAAAGACGTTGATTTGAATAACACAATTGGTCTTGGATTCCCAGTTGCAGAACAAGGAACATACCCTTTTGTATGGGATTTTGTAAAATCACTTCCATCTGCAAAAGGCACAGATATATTTCTAGTGGATACATTGCTTGCATATTCTGGAGGTATAGTTGGCCCAATGAAACAGATTGTAAAAAGGAAAGGATATAATCCAATTGGGGCAAAAGAAATATTAATGCCAAATAATCTTTTTCCAAAAAGAATAGACATTGAAAAGAAAAAAAGAAAAATCCTCAAAGGCCAAGAGAAAGCATCGCAATATGCAGAAGATATCATCAATGGAAAATCACGATGGAAACATATCCCTCCTTTTTCTGATTTATTGGCAATATTTTCAAAAAGCCAAAAAACTTGGAAATTTTTTAGGTGGTATTATCCACTGACAATAGATAAAACAAAATGTAATAAATGTGGATTATGTAGTAAAATATGTCCTATAAATAATATTGAGATGAATGAATATCCAAAATTAAAGAATGGATGTACGATTTGCATGAGATGCATTTCTTTTTGCCCAAAAAATGCAATACATGTTCCAAAGAAGAAATATATTAGATATACTGCCCTTAAGATACATGAGTTACTGGATTCATCATGATCATCTAATCTATTTATTATCAAAATTTTTATTAGACTAGATTGTTTAGGAAAAAATAATAAACATGCTTAAAGAAATTACTGCAAAAACAATATTGCATTATCATAAACGTCAATTTGCAACAAATTGGGATGCAAATATATATCGTGGTTGTGGACATAATTGCAGATATTGCTTTGCTCAGTATTCACATAAATATTTAGAAAATACTGATTTCTTCAATGATATATTTGTAAAAACAAATTCTCCTGAATTATTATACAAGGAGTTAGGGGAAATAAAATGGGATAAATCTCCTGTTAATGTCTGTGGAATATCGGATTGTTATCAACCCGTAGAACAGGTTTGTAAAATCATGCCAAGGGTTATAAAATCCTTTATTGCAAAGAGAAATCCTTTGGTCATTACCACAAAATCATCTTTACTTCTTCGTGACATAGATTTAATAAAAGAACTACTCAAAGTTGCAGAGGTTTCAATAATTGTTTCCGTATCAACTTTGGATGAAGAAAAAAGAAAATTGGTTGAACCAAATACTGCTCCAACAATTGACCGATTGAAAATATTAAAGAAATTTAACGAAATAGGATGTAAAACATCTGTATTGTTTGTACCAATCATTCCATTTATTTCAGATGATTATGAAAACCTTGATGCAATATTTAGAATCACAAAAGAATTTAATCTTGGTTCTATAAATGCCTGGCCATTACATTTACGAGGTAATACTAAAAACGTTTTTTTTGATTTTTTACAAAATAATTATTTAGAATTATTGCCAAAATTCAAAAAACTATATCAAACAAAAAACGCATCAAAAGAGTACTGTAAAGATCTTTTTTCTAGAATTGAAGAATTGAAAGTGAAATATCAACTATATTCTACATATAAGCCTACAAAACCAATAAAAAAACCAATTCAAACATCATTGTTTGATTAATAAAATAGGGGATAATTCTGAAAGCAATTTACCCATCAAAATAAAACAAATCTTTAAATTAACTGACAGATTCAATTCTTATAAGATTGAATAGACATTCAAAAATATATTTTTACGTTAGTATCTGGAGATCACGATGAAAAAAATAAAAACAAACTTTATTCACATCATATATATAGAAAAAATAAGAGACAAGCTTTGATAGTAATGATATGTATAGTTATTATTGGATCTTTATCGATAATTTTTGGTATTAATGGTTTATTAAGATATAGTTCAATAATTATGCCTATACTGGGAATAACATTTGGTATTATTAGCTGGATATTTTCTTATATTGGTTTTTCAAGAGAATTAATTGTTTTTGAAGATAGAATCGTTATACCTACTGAATTTAGACGTAAGTTCATTCCCCTTTCTGAAATAATTGAGATTAGACTCAATACAAGTTCCAAAGAGGATAACAATGAGATAGATATATGTTTAGAAAATGGTGAAATTGAACATTTATCAAAGAATAAGATAAAAGCGTGGGAAGAATTCAAAAATGTACTTATTAATGAACTAAAATCTAAAATAATTGTAAAATTATAGTTTTTAATAAAAATCACACTTCTGATGCTAATATCAAATGAATCCTTTTCATTAACTGTGACCAAAGATTCATAAACAAATTAAATTTATTATAATCTATCCCTTTTGTAAAAGAAACTACCATTCAAATTCAGATAGAAAGACTTAGGATAAGGGATGTTTATTAAAAAAATCCCAGATAAGGTCATTAGCATCTATCTGATATGTTGGAGATTTAAACCATTCATGGCCACCTTCCATATAAGTAACCAAAACCACCTCGGTATTATCGCTTTCATTAGTATAGGTCTTTATAGATATCTTTTCATCTTCTGATGTCCAAATATTTGGTTCGGGGTTGCATTTATTATGTTCTACCCAGAAAGAAATTGATTCATTAACTGAACCTATATAGACCCATAATTCATCAGATCTCCATTCAAATACTTTTTTCCAAGTACCATCAAATGGTACATGTTCATCCTTCATCCCATGAAAGATTATCACGGGTATGGGATTAGATGGAGGCGGAATGATATAGGGGATGATCGATTCATTTTTTTCGGGTACATAACCTATGCCACTGATTGAGCCGGCGATTGGAGCAATGGCCGCTATCCGATGAGATAGTTCAGATCCAAGTCGATACGCCATCATTCCTCCACCTGAAATTCCTGTAATATAAATTCGTGAGGAATTAACATTGACTATTGTTTCTAGATCATCTAATAAGTCATTAATGAACCCTACATCATCAATAGAATTATCATCCCACCGATTCCATTCTCGTGATGAAGTCAACATATAGAAAAGATCTCTCAATAATGCTATTGGGCGATTATAGTGAGCGCTAAGACGAAGCATCTCCCCATTTGGATATACCGTAATAAATCCCTCTTCATCTGCTTTTTTGTCCATATCACAGTAGCTTTGTAAATTTTTTGCGTTTGAACCAACACCGATTCCATGTAGCACTAACACAAGAGGCATAGATTCATCGTTTTCGTATGATGGTGGGATGTGAAGTCGGTATGATCGTATTCGTCCATCTACGTATATATAATTGACATAGTCTCCAGGTTTCATTGAGTCTTGACTGATATTCTCTTCTTGAATGTGGGAAAAATCTCCCGAAATCGTTATGATGCAGGTATTAAGTAATAAAAGAATTATGCTGATGGTTATCCCATTTCTCAATATGATTTTCATGTCATATACATCCATTATAATGGTCAGTCTTAAGCTTTGAGACTTTTCATTTTTAAAATATGTTGATTTTCCTTAAAAATATGTCACAATCAATCATATCTCATAAATATATTGTTGTTATAATATTTAAAGCACTATGTTTTAATCAATAGGTCAATCTTGGAAATAAAAAGGAATTAAAATGTAATGAAAGATATTATGCATCATCTGAAATTACATGGCAATTAAAATTACTTGGATACAAAAAGATTGATATTTATGGTGTAAAACTAGGAGCTTTTTCAAGAGATGATAAACTTACAATCAAAGATTTTGAGATGCTAGTTATTGCTGAAAAGTAAAGTAATGTAATTACACACATGTGTTGACTTATTAAATCATTAATTGCAAATATTAATTACATATTTTTTATAAAAATAATAATGGACATCAGCCAACAGATAAATTTATATGATAAATCATGTGTTAAATTATTAATGAGGAGTTAATTGTGATACGAATAAACCGAAATATATTGAATGCAAGTATTTGTATTATTGTTGTTATCATATTATTTTCAGGTACACTTTCAGCATGTACAGGTTTTACTACTAGTAAAGGTGATGAAGTTTTTACAGGACATAATAAAGACTGGTGGAGCACTGATACATATATCCATGTTTATCCATCTGATGAAGAAACACATGCAAGAATGTTTTTTGAAATACCATATCCTCATATTTTCAATAGTGAATATAAGGTCCTTGCGGGTGGAATAAATGATCAGGGACTTTTTTATGAGAGTTATGTTACACCTCTTCTTTTTGCGTCATTTGAATTCTTTAAACCACTATTATTTAAGAGTCCTGTTGAATATATTCTTGAGCATTTTTTCACTGTTCAAGAAGTCGTTGATTATATAGAATCACATAATCTTTTCTTTCTGAATTATATCCTATGTTCTGGACAAATTTTTGTAATAGATAAAACGGGTGATTCTGCAATTATTGAAGGGGATGAAATCATTAGAAAACAAGGTGATTATCAGGTTTGTACGAATTTTTTACATAGTCGACCAGATCTAGGGGGATACCCTTGTTATAGATATGAAACAGCAACATCTATCCTTGATAATATTACTGATCCTTCTGTTTCATCTCTTGTTTCCATTCTTAATGCAACACATCAAAAGGGGTATACTCAATATTCATCAATTTGTGATTTAAACAATTTAACCATGTATCTATATCAATTTCACAATTATGAAAAAGGAATAAAAATTGATCTAAATACTGAATTTCAACAGGAGGCTCATTCCTATTATTTTCCTTCTCTTTTTGAGCCAGAGACAAATCAAGCACCAGATAAACCAAATACTCCAATGGGCCCAACATCAGGTGTAATCGATGAACAGATTTTATTTGAGACAAATACAACAGACATTGATAATCCATCAGACGAAATTTATTACAAATGGAATTTTGGTGATGACATGCAAACAAATTGGGTTCTTAATAATGAAAGATATATGGGAAAAATGACACATAGTTGGAGTAAATCCGGCTCATTTTCAGTAACAGTGAAAGCAAAAGACATCTATGGAAAAGAAAGCCCATGGTCAGATCCACTGGAAGTGAGCATATCAAGATTTAATGATGATTTTTTTACTTCATTTTTACAATTGAGAAAATAAATAAAAATTTTTCATTATATTTGCTTAGAGAAAATAGGTGTTGTTAGATACCAAATACCTACAACACTAAACCGTTGATAGACACCAAATGTCCTCAAACGTGCTCTAAGTAATATATTCCTCTCTACTTTCTAATATTTAAATGCTGCATGGTATTTTTTCAATATGTAAAACATCCAAGAAACAGTATGAATCTTCAGATGAATCTATTCCTCAGATAAAACGGGTTCATTATCTGGAAAATCCCAATCATTAAGTGGATCAATGTTCACAAGGAAAAAAAGCAGGACCGGAAGACTCTCTTTCATCCAGTATACCAGATTATTATGAGGGCCACCGCCAATATATCCTGGATCATATTTTTGTGAATAAACCTCAAAACAAAATGAAGGGACATGGAATTCTTTGAAAACCCAATGATGTACAATACCAAAACCATAAGGATTAATATAATCGGGGTCCAATACAGCATATTGTGTATTATTTTTTATCCAATTTAACGAAGATCTTAAGATATTTTTTTCATGTATTGAAATTTTATACTCTGGTTCATGTTCAATTTCATAAACTGGCAATATTGCATGCATTGCCGTATGACAATTCACATAAAATGATATCTTGTTGAGTGAATGCATGAAATCATAAAATGCAGCTGTTTCTGGTTCACAAAAAGGTTTTCTCCCACAGTTTGTGTATGTTTGATCTTTTCTTGGAAAATGTATATAGGGTATTTTTATAAAACCAAATAGTTTTCCAAGAGGGTAGTTATCTCCTCTAATCCTTCCAAAATGAACATCGAAGTTTCTGTTCAGATCAATTCCATTTTCGTTATATCGTTCATCGTTTTCTCTTCCATCAGGATTAAGAAGTGGGATTAGATAAATAACAGATGAGTTTAGTATATCATTAACTGAGTTGTTTTTTCCAAAATTTATGAGGAGATATTCAGCTAAATAGAGAACGATTTCACAAGCTTCCCATTCATTTCCGTGAATACATCCATCAATGACACAGTTATTTTTAATAGAATTATTATTCTCATTTGTTATTTTCATACACCAGATATCTCTATTTTCTACACTTTTTCCAATGGAGAAAACATCAATTAAATCTGGGTATTCTTCATTATAATCATGTATAAATTGAGTTGTTTTTGTGTAATCATGGTATTGTCCATCTGTCCAGTTAGGAAGGATGAGTGGATTATCTAATGAGATCTTCTTAGGTTGTTGATTGTTTAATTCATCACTTTTTGATTCTTTTTCTAGGCAACCAGATTGTATGCATTGAATGATGATTATAATGATTACAATAAGATGAAAAATCGATGATTTACTTCCTCCTTTTTGATGTTTAATTGCCATATTAAACTTGATATATTAATTGCATTATTATATTAAAAACTATAGTTCTAATAGATTTGATTCTAGTTTCTAGAAATTACAAAATTACCATTTTTTTATTTATTATCCCATGCCCATAACTCTGCTTAAAAGATACCCTGCAACCCAAATGCTAGATATCATTGAGCATACTATTAAAATCTCAATTTTTTCCATTTGAAGCTCACCTCCTGACTTCTATTAATTATTATCAAATAATACTTTATAAACTATTTGGAAACAATTGTTTTATTAACAGATGTTTAATGAATATTTTGTTCTTATGCACCAAATTTTTCAAGACGATTTGCGTTAGCAAGTGCAAGAGCTATAAGATCATCAGCAGGTAAACGAGTTCCTAGACCTCCCAGAATACATGCTCTTTCACCAAATTGATCCACTGAATCTTTTCGACAATCCTTAGACCATAAAAGAACAGGGACAGGATGCCAACTATGCATCTTTAATTTTGAAGGTGTCGAATGATCCCCTGTAACAACAATTACATCTGGATGCAGTGCTCTTAATCGAGGAATCTGTCTGTCTACTTCTTCAATAACTGCTTTCTTCTTTTCAAAATCTCCATCTTCCCCATAACTATCCGTTTTTTTTATATGTAAATAAAAATAATCATATTCATCCCAATGCTGCTCCAAAGTATCAAATTCTTCATCAATGGACTGACCGGTTTCAAGAACATCCATCCCAATTAATTTCGCAACACCTCGATACATTGGATAAGCAGCTATTGCAGCACTTTTCAACCCAAAACATTCCTTCATTAAAGGCCAGGATGGCTTCTGAGAGAAACCCCTTAACAGCACCATATTTGCAGGGTGTTCATCTTTAAGAATCATATGTGCTTGACTAATAAATCGACTCACAAGACCTGCAGTATACTCCGCAGAAGAATCTAACACAATTGGATCTAATGGTTTTTTCCCAATCTCTTGAGGGTCCGTATCCTTAATTTTTCCAGATAAATTTTCCCCTCTAAATACAACAAGAAATCGATGTTCTTTCACTGTTTCAACAAAAACCTCAACATTTGGAATACTTATGTTTTCATTGAGAAGATTACAAAGATCAATGTTTTTCTCAGTAGATATTCTTCCAGCTCTTCGATCCATAACCTGATCTTGATTGTTTATTGTACAAAAATTACCACGCGCAGCAACATCGCCCTCTTTTAAATCAAAACCAATACCATTTGCTGCAAGAACGCCTCTGCCAACCTGATATTTTAATGGATTATATCCAAAAACACCAAGATGGCCTGGGCCACTTCCCGGAGTAATAGCAGTTGAAACAGGGGTTTGAAGACCACATACACTATCTTTTGCAAGCTCATCTAAATGGGGAGTAAAAGCGGCTTCAAGCTCTGTTTTTCCATCTTCATCTCTAGGGAGACCTCCAATCCCATCCATAATTAGAAATACTATTTTTGATTGATTTTGCTTAACAAGGGATTGTATCAATTCTAAATCCATTTTTCCTCATCTCTTCAACAATACTCTATTCAATATATTAAATAGAACAACTCAAAAATACCTTCTGCTAATAAATATTGCCTTTTTTCACAATTAAACACAAAATATCGCTTTTATATCAGTAAACCATAAAAACAAAAGCATCATTTCAGAAAGTTTTATTTCAGATATAGTTGATTATTTCATGGAAAAACAAGTAAGATGTCCGAAATGTAAAACAATTATTACGCTAAAAGGGGAACCTGGTGAAATTCAAATCGCAACATGCCCATCATGTAATCTCAAAGGTAAAGTGACATTTGACAGATCAATTACTCATGATAAAAGTGCAATTAAAGTAGTAGATCTAAAAAAAAATTATGGGGATCTAACTGCTGTAAACTCAATTTCATTTACTGTAAAAATGGGTGAAATCTTTGCATTTCTAGGGCCTAATGGCGCAGGTAAAACAACAACAGTTGAAATGATAGAGTCAATTCGTAAACCAACAAAAGGAAATATCACATTATTTGGAAAGGACATTCGCACATCTTTTAACTCTATAAAAGAAAGAATTGGGATTTTACCACAAGAATTTCATTCATTTGATCGCTTAAAAGTACGAGAAACACTTGAATATTATCAAAGCCTCTTTAAAAAACAAGCAAACATTGATGAAATCATTGAAATGATGGATTTAAACGCGTATGAATCAAAATTATATAAAGATCTATCTGGAGGATTAAAACAAAGAGTGGGAGTAGCCATAGCCCTCGTTAACGATCCGGATATTGTATTTCTAGATGAACCAACAACGGGACTGGATCCAAAAGCAAGACGTGAAGTTTGGAATGCCATTGCAGATTTAAGAAACAGAGGGAAAACAATTTTTTTAACCACACATTACATGGAAGAAGCAGAATTTCTTGCAGATCATATAGCAATTATCCATAAAGGATCAATCATTGCAGAAGGAACATTGGAAGAACTGATGAAGCAATATGGAAAAAGCAGTATGCTTCATATAAGAAATTGTAACCACCCACAAATAATTCAACTGTTAAGCAAGCAAGGGTTTAATGCAACAAAAAAAGATAAGGGAACAATTTCAATAAACATTGAATATACGGATAAAATCCTTGAAATATTATCATGGCTTCGTCATGAATGTATTGAATTTGGAGAAATTGATATTAGACGCCCAAATCTTGAGGAAATATTTTTACATTTAACTGGTGCAAAACTTGGAGGGGAAAATACATGAATTACCGGTTTATAATCAATGATTTTGTAGTAAGTTTCAAACAATGGATTAGATCTAGAGGAACAGTTTTCTGGACATTATTATTTCCAATTCTATTAATCTTAATATTCGGGGCGATTTTCTTAGGATCAGATGATATTTCATATAATTTGTATGTACAAGATAATGATGATTCTATGTCATCTACTCAGTTTATTGGAATTCTAGAAAACATTTCAGTTCTAAATATTAAGACTATTGATAACTCAGAAGACATTAAAGAATATATGAAGGATAATGATATTTCAACTGCGATAATGATCCCGCAAGGTTTTGAACAAACCATATTTCAATATAAGACAAATCCTGATGATGAAATACATATAGATATAACCTTTTTTTATGATCCATCTGAACAGTCAACAATGTCAGTTATGCAAAATATTTTATCAAGTACAATTTATGAATATAATTTAATTCTAGAAGAAAGTCATAAAGTTATTGGAATAAGTCAAGAAACAACTCTGCAGGAAGATTTTAGTTACATTGATTTCTTTATACCTGGTATCATTGGTCTTACAATAATGAACTCTTGCATTTATGGAAGTATTGAACGAAATACCAAATTTCGAAAAGCAGGGATCTTGCGAAAAATGTTAACAATGCCTGTTAGTAGAACAGAATGGATAATTGCAAAGATGTTATTTATGCTGTTTTTATCATTCCTTTCAACATTTGTTATTCTGATATTTGGCGT
>Ga0164310_10000663_pt1 | contig 18669 bp, 29 predicted proteins | sample GuaBasSedimGuay1_FD_121795 | JGI IMG/M metagenome (GOLD analysis project Ga0164310, IMG submission 121795) | Subseafloor sediment microbial communities from Guaymas Basin, Gulf of California, Mexico - Guay1, Core 4569-9, 0-3 cm | ecosystem: Environmental > Aquatic > Marine > Hydrothermal vents... | reverse complement strand
CGGCCAGACGCTTGGAGCGCTTGCCGCTCTCTTGGCTGCGGAGGCCCAAGCAGCTCAGGATGCGGACCTTGCGGGGCATGTCCGAACCGCGGTGGAACTTGCGACCCCAGAGCTTGTTGCTGATCTCGTCCACGAGGGAGGTCATCAGCTTGGTGACCTGAGCGGTCTTGTGCTCGGAGGTACACCAGGTGTTCTGGGTGTCCGGCCAGGGGTGCTGGAGCTTGCCACTCTTGTCACGCTTGTCACGCTTCACGATGCTCGCGTGCTTCTGCATGACGTTGTCAAGGAGGTCACCCTGCTTACGCTCAACAACCTCGAAGGGGAGGCCGTAGAACTCGGCCTGCTCGCGTGCCAGCTCCAAGGTGCCCTGATGCTCGACGCGGCCGAGGTCGGCGTGAACGGCGATAAGGCGGTCGAGGCAGCCAAGCTCGCGGGCCTGACGAACGATCTCGTCCATCATCGCCTGGGAGTCTTTGCCGCCCGAGGTGTTCACGAGGATGGCGTCGTAGCTGGTCAGGTCGATGGTGGCTGCGTTGTTCATGCCCCTACTACGACGCACCTCCCCTGTTGTTGAGGGCTCTCCTACTTTTCTTGTCGGTTTTCAGACGGGGATCCGGAACCGCCTGCCAGCCCATCTGATTCCGGCCGTTTGAGCCTCGGTCAGGGTCTTGTGCCAGGCGTACCGTCGGCCGTGCCGGGAGCCGCCTTGCATCACCACGTCAAAACCGCTGGGCGTCTCCGTGATGTTGAAGAAGGGCTTGCCCTGGACGGGTCCGTTGCTCTGGGTGTCCACAGCCTGCTTTGGATTGAGCAGCCGGCCGGTCCACCGCCCGAGGCCCCCGTGCCTGAAGCAGTGAGACTCGTCTTCGAGGTACACGATCTGGGCGGGGTAGCTTGTCTTGCTCATGGGTTCTCCACTCCAGCGGCTTCCAGGTCGGCCCGTACTCGATGACCGTCCTGAACGCAGTAGCTCAGTGCCACGACGACCACGTTGTCATCGTGAGGTTCGGCCAGCTTGCGAACCTCAGCCCGCAACCGAACGTATTTGGCCCGGAGATGACGGAGGGCTGCCTTGTGGCTCTCGACGTTGATGTCAACGGTTCCCCGACCCTTGCAGCGGTAGCAGACGCCGGCATCTGGCTTCCAGGCATGAGGCCGGACACCTTCGCCGCCACAACGGGGACATTCGATGGTTACAGGCTCGCTCATGCCCTCACTACGAGCGAAAGAGCGGATTGTTGAGCCCTCCCGGTGTATTTCAAGGTGATGCCTGCCGACAATCCACTCGTGGGGGAAACCTGGGAGATGGTCGACCCCATCACGGGGGAGGCGGCTCAAGCCGTGGTGTCTGAGACCGATGACGGAGCTGTACGTCTCATCGCTCGGCTCGGTCGCCGGCTGGCCATGCCACGAAGATCCTTCCTGATGACCTGGCACTTCGTCCAGGAAGCTCCCAACTACGTGTGTGCCCACGGAAGCTGCGACAACCCTGGCTTCCTTCAGGTCGACGACCTGGGCACCTGGGTGATGGTCTGCCCCGACCACCTTCCAGCCTGGGTGCAACCCCTGCTGCCCACGGATGACCCCGACGACAACAGCCTCGACCGCTGCCCTATGTGTAGGGCATCTACCCACGGCTCGGGATCCAACGTCCACGAGGTCGACGGGGTGCTCATCCAGCACTGCGGCTCGTGTGACTGCTACTGGGTATCTGTCCGGAGTAGCAGCGACGAGGAAGACGAACAGGTAGCCACGGTCGAGCGAGGAATCCAGCTCGGCGAAGCCATCGGAGACATCACCCCGCTGCTCGAACAGCGAGGGCTCCGGGTTCGAGGGGTCGCCGGTGCAGATGCCTGGAGGCAGCTCCAGCACGCGGGGCTCGGGGCGACGATGTTCGGCAACGACAAGATGAGCATTCAAGGTGTCGACGTGACCAGTGAGCCCCGTTTGGGTGGCGCACTGGTGCTCATCGGCGACCGCCCTCGAACAGGGGTTCAGCGCCTGGGAGGGACACCAGGCCGACAGACCCCCAGCACGATGGTAGGTGTCCCCGAGCGAGGGTCTCTTTGGACGAACATCGACGACCACGCTCAGGTCAGAGTGGTCGATGTTCAGATCGGCACGGTCACCAACGGTCCCGGACAACGGATGACCGTGAAGGCTCACACGACCACGCTACCCTCCAGGGAGATCGAGCTAGGGCTCCAGGAGTTCCTGGGCCGCTTCCTGAAGCAACCGTCAGAGAAGCCCCGACACCAGCCCTCTGAACCCCCACCCTGTGAAGTGGGAGACGAGTTCATCTCGCCCGAGGACAGGCACATTGAGGTCGCTGAGGTCACGACCAACAGCGTCGTGATCAAGCATGAACAGGGCAACCTCCAGACGGTCCCCACTTACATCTTCCAGACTCGCTATCGGAAGGCCCCGCCACGTCGGAGTGTCTACGAGCGCTTGATGGACGACGATGAGTCAACCTAAGCTCAACCACCGACTCTTCGAGGTCGGGACCAAGTGGAGGCACAAGCGTCAGGGGGCCGTCTACTTCATCCAAGCCAAGGGTCAAGACGAGCACAGAGTGACCCAGCACACGTTGAGCCTTTTCGATCCTCACCACCACAAGGGTACAACCTTCTTCCCTGCACTCCTGGTCTGGACCGCGGAAGAGATCCTGCGCGAGTTCGAGCCCATCGACTACACACTGACCCGCTACGATCGACTCATGCTCGACTAGCTCTGATCCTTTGGTACAGACCTAGGTCCAAGATGAGACGCCTCCTTGCCATACTTCTGTTCCCGCTCACGCTGGGTGCCGGCGATCCCGCCGAGTGCCCCGACGATATGGTCTACGTCAAAAAGGCCAAGGTCTGTGTCGACCGTTACGAGTGGCCCAACATCGAGGGGACCAAGCCGGCCGTCGCCATGACCGCGGTTCGCTCCCCCTGGGATGAGGACGACACGACGAACGCTGAGGCCCTCTGTAAGAGCGTGGGTAAGCGGCTCTGTGAGATGACCGAGTGGGTCACCGCCTGCAAAGGTAAGGGGGGCACCGACTACCCCTTCGGCCGCAAGCTTCCCACCAAGAGACCCAAGGCTGAGGACGCCCCCTGCAACTACGCTCAGTGGTACAAGAAGCCCGACGGCCGCAAGGTCTTCAAGCGAGATCCCGACGAGCTGGCTCGACTCAACCAGAGTGACCCCGCCGGGGAGCGGGGCTGCGTCTCGGGCAGCAAGGCCGAGGACATGATGGGCAACGTCGAGGAATGGGTGACGTGCCCAACTTGGATGAGCCGCAGCGGTGACAATTGCCGAGGCGAAGGAGACAACAAGGTCTGCTACTGCCTCGCAGGTCGGTACTGGAGCGCACCCGTCAAGTGCAACGAGATGATCGCAGGGCACGACCCTGCCTGGCACGACTACGAGACCGGCTTTCGCTGCTGCCTCAATCCTTCCTGAGCCGGTCGTATCGGGTCGGGATCTTGAGCTTGCGTCCCAGCGGCTCGAAGGCTCGAAGGAAGGTTGCAGCGGGCCAGCTCACGCGCTTCTTGGAGTCCCGCTGGCTCCCCCGGACGATGACCGTTGAGACGTAGCCCTTGAGGCTCTGCTTGTGGTGAACTTCGAGCACCACGACCACATAGCTCTGCCGCTTGCTACGCCACCGCTTGTACTCGATCTCGATGGGCTCGGCTTGAAGGGGCATTGCTGGCTCTCTGAGGGGGCCTAGAGCCCCGCGGCATCCGCACATGGTTCGTTGGACCTCCCTGGGTGTCAGGCTCTCCTGGGGGCTCCTAGGCGCCGTAGAGGCCCCCTGACCCTGTCCAACAACTGAACCTTCGACCTCGGTAGGCTCTCATCCCGCACCAGCCGTCCTCCGTGTCCCCCTGGAGGGTCGCTTGGGCCACCCCGTACTGGTCGGCGATCGTGAGGACCGCTTCCTTGGCGTCAGCAGCGGTCTCGACCTCGCCAACCCGCTTCCACTCCTTGGTGGCGACCCAGACCTCGATCTTCCAACACACCCTTGTAGATACACCACAAAGCAACGCCGCGAGTCACCAGGGTTGGGATGTGACTCGCGGCGGGTGATCGCCTGTGTGATCTGTTGATCTTCTACACCGGCTGGCCCTACTGGAGCAACCCTTTGACTGCGTCCACGAGGTCCTCCTGGTCGAAGGGCTTCTCGACGAAACCCACCTGGGGTTGGCCTAGGATGCCGTCGAGGGTGTACTTGTCGCTCGTCACGAACAGCACGGGCAGCTCTGGGTGGTCCTCGCGGAGCCGCTCGAAGGTCTCCGGACCACTCAGGCTCAGGGGCATGTTCACGTCTAGCAGGACGATGTTGTAGTTGGTGGAGCGGAGAGCCTCCAGAGCCTCGTAGCCACCGGGGGCTTCGACAACCTGAAGTCCCTCTTGTTCGAGGATCCGTCGGACGCTCCGACGGATGAGGTTGTTGTCATCGACGATCAAAGCGGTTTCCTTCATAGGCGCTCCTTGAGGACTTGTGTTTGGATGGTTGTAGCACGGGGTCTCTCACCAATCCGCCCTCCGACGGTCTCGGTTGGAGTTGCGGGGACGGCTCTTACGACCCTTGCCCTTTTTGGGGGCAACCCGGCGACTACGGAACCGAGCAGGGTCGTTCTCAGCCACCCAGGCAAGGATGGGGGAACGACGGGCAACGGCGTCCTCGGGGACGTGAACGGTGGCGACGACTTTGCTCATGATGACCCCACTACGAGGGCCACCAGGATTTGTTGAGCCCTCAGCTACCGGGGAGGTTCCGGAGCGCCCTCGTGAAGTCCGAGTTGGACAACGGGCGGATGTTCTTCTTGGCTGGACGGCGAGCCCGGACTTGCTTGATGCAGCGTTCGCCGGACCAGCCATACAGCAGGTGCAGAGCTAGAGCGCTGACAAGCCCAGAACGGTTCAGGCCGGCCGCACAAGTCACCAGGGCAGCCTTGCCCGCCTTGACGGTTGCGACGACCCTGTGGGCCGCCTGGAGGGCTGTCTTGAGCTTCTCCCTGGTGAGCGGGCCGTAGGCCGCGTTGTCGTCGTTGGGAGCGTTGACGACCGCGACATCGGGGAAGTAGACGCTGGGGTACTGGTGCTCCCGAGCACAGAGCACGAGCAGGTGAAAACCACCGGTGCCCACGGCTTTGCCCATGGGAGGGACAGCCCCTTGCCACAGCCCAGGAGCGATCTCGTGGGCGTCCAACGTCGTGTGCCGCTTCTTCACGTCACAGCAGAATCACAAGAAGATTCGGTGTATGGAGGGCCATGCACACCAACCGGATCATCCTCCCTCTCGATGTCCCGTCCGAAGCTGAAGCCTGGAAGATGTGCTTGGCCTTCCGCGGTGAAGTAGGTGTCATGAAGGTCGGCCTGGAGCTGTTCACCCGGCTTGGCCCTCAAGCCCTCGCACCTCCGCGTTCCAACGGCTTCGGGATCATGCTCGACCTCAAGCTCCACGACATCCCCAACACCGTGGAGAGGGCTGTCCACTCGGCCTGCTCTCACAAGGGCATCGACTTCCTCACGGTCCACGCAGCGGGGGGCTCTGAGATGATGAAGCGGGCTGTCGGAGCCGCTCAAGCCGCCACCGACCCCGTGACCGTCCTGGCCATCACCGTGCTGACTTCGCTCGCGGGTGAGGACTTCAGACGGATCTTCAACCAGACGCCCAACGACGTTGAGTACGTCGTCCAGAAGCTCGCCACGATAGCCTACGAGGCAGGGGCTCGCGGCTTCGTGTGCAGCCCTCTGGAGGTCAAGGCGCTTCGGAGCTTGTTCAGCCACGATGATGGTGTGACGCTCGTGGTCCCCGGCATCCGCCCCAAGGGCTCTAGCTCGGACGACCAGAAGCGGATCGCCACCCCAACCTCGGCCATCCAAGACGGGGCAGACTACCTGGTCATCGGCAGGCCCATCCGGAAGGCACCCGACCCCATCGAGGCTGCGCGAACCATCGCCGCTGAAATGAAAAAGGCCGCCCACTAGGGACGGCCCAGGCTGGGGTCCCAGGTGCCTTTGGGGTGAGCCTTCAGCCGGCACGCTCACCTTGCAATGACCTCGCGACCTGGGTGCGAGAAGGGCCTAGCCCGATCCCAAGCCTAGCCCTTACCCGGTGTAGGCCAACAGGAGATCCTCGACCGGTGTAGGATCTCAGGGTGGAGTGGCTCTCATCTCAGTGGATTCTTGCGATAGCTGTGATCCTGCTGTTCGCCGCAGGAGCGGTAATCGCCTTCTTCATCAATCGTCAGTTGAAACCCAAGCCCGAGGTCTTCACCGAGGGCACGCCGCTCAAGCTCCCTCGCCGTGAGGGGCCACACATCCGGGTGCCCTACAACACCGAGGTCAACGTCATCATCGAGCTGGAGGGGGAGAAGTTCTACGTCACGCACGTCAGCCACGACTTCGGGCCGGGCTTCGCCCACACCTACGCCACCCTCAAGCCGGTGACTGTCCCACCGAGCCGCTACGAGATCCTCATGGAGGACGAATGAGGCTCGTGGATGCGTCACCCGACAGGCCCATCCAGCTCTACCCCAACGGTGGGGTCGACCAGTTCGACGAGTGGCGGTTCTCAGGCTCGTGGAGCGGCAAGAAGGTCGTCCGGCGAAGCAGCCTCTACGGGATGTGCGTCTGGCTCAAGCTCCACGTCTCGGGCAAGCGGAGCAAGAAGACCTACCGGTGCAGGCCCGTCCGCTGGTACGCCAAGCTCTCGCTGGAGTACGTCGAGGTGGAGGTGGCCAGAGGGCGCTGTAAGAGCCTCCTGGAGGCGTCGAGAGCGGCGACGGCCTTGGACCTGTCCGAGGCGACAGACGAGCTTCTGAGGGCCTTCTACGCCCCGGAATCGGCCACCTGCGTCTTCGTCGAGGCCAAGAGGCCCACGAAGGCCGACATCCTCATGGAACGACGCTACGAACCGTGCCTCACAATGTTCGGTCAACACCCCGACTACATGAATCTCCCCTCGGGTCGGAAGTACCTGGTGGTTCGGCCCGGCAGCGTCAGCCTGGTGGACCGATGCTGGTCTGGCTACAGCTCGAAGGGTAACCCCGAGATCCGAGCGGAGGCTGCGACGCTGAACCCCTGGATCCCGGCCGGTGTAGATCAGAAGCATGATCATTCTCTTCCCCTCGGACCCTCTTGACCCCCGCCAAGTCGACGGGATGTTCCGCCGTGAAGCCGAGGCCGCCAAGGAGGTCGGGCTCCGCACGGCCATGGTCAGCATCGACGGTGAAGGTCAACCCTTCGGGATGTGGGGCCTGCCGGGAGCAGACTCTCTCCACCCCGAGCTGACCATCTACCGCGGCTGGATGCTCAAGCCGGACGCCTACGCGGACATGTACCGCTCAGCCCTCCGCAACAGCGCTCTGCTCATCAACTCCCCTGAAGAGTACCTCTACTGCCACGAGCTGCCGCGATGGTACCCGGACCTCAAGCTGCACACCCCAAAGAGCATCTGGGTCGAGCCCGTGACCACGCTCGGCTTCGAGCTGAACGACATCGTCGAACAGGTGACTCGCAAGCTCGGCGCCGGTCCCTACATCGTCAAGGACTACGTCAAGAGCCAGAAGCACTACTGGAAGGAAGCCTGTTTCATCGAGGGGCCAGAGCACATCGCCCAGGTGACTCGCCACTTCTTGGAGCTGCAAGGCGACGACCTCAACACGGGCCTCGTCTTCCGGGAGTTCCAACCGCTCAAGCAAGTGGGCTCGCACCCGAAGAGCGGGACGCCCATCTCCAACGAGGTACGGGCCTTCGCAGCCCGAGGCCACGAGCTGATGATCAGCCCCTACTGGAGCCCCGAGGAAGGGGGCTCGGACATCACGCTGCCCAGGGAGAGGCTCTGGTCAAACTGGCTATCGACCATCAAGAGCAACTTCTTCACCGTCGACCTCGCCATGACCACCGACCGGAACGAACGCTGGGTCGTCATCGAACTGGGTGACGGTCAGGTTTCGAGCTTGCCAGAGGGGGCTGACGCCCACGCCTTCTACACCCGATTGAGGGAACGGTTCGACCACCCGTCGGTGTAGGTAGGGAGCATGACAGCACCCATCAAGGTAGGCGTCGCAGCCATCCTCCGACGAGGCGACAAGGTCCTCCTGGGACTTCGTAAGGGGTCTCACGGGGCCGGCACCTGGAGCCTCCCAGGAGGACACCTGGAGCCCGACGAGACAGTCAGGCAGGCCGCTCAACGAGAGCTGGTCGAAGAGACCGGGATTCTCGTGGACCTCCGGACCGTTCGCAAGCTCACCTACACGGACGACATCTTCGAGGTCGAGGGTCTCCGATACATCACGCTCTACGTCGAGGTGGACTTTCACGGCAACCGTCAGGAGCCCGAGGTCAAGGAGCCCAACAAGTGCGGGGGTTGGATGTGGGCTCAGGAGGCTCCAGGGGAGCTGTTCCTGCCGCTCCAGAACCTTCTCCGAGAACAGCCAGGGTTGCTATGGCCCACCCCCTGAAGAAGTACGCAAGGCACGTCCAGGAGGCCGTGGGCTCTCGCAGTTACCAGTGGTGCTTGAAGTTCGTCCAGGCCCACTGGGACGAGGTTCAGGAGTTGCCCAAGCACGAGCGACGGGAGAAGCTGGCTGAGTCCGCCAAGCGAATCGCCGAGTTGGCCGACGATGCCATGAAGTCCCCCAGGCGCTAGTCCTCTTGTGGCTCACCCCTCCACAGGAGACATCTCATGAGCGACGACGTTGTCCAGGACTTCCAGACCAGCCTCGCAGCCAAGCGTGTTGCAGCCCGTTTTGCTGCCACCCAGACGAAGCGTGCCAACATCACCGATGACAACACGCTGGATCAGCTCGTCGACATGGAGATCGAGTCGATGGGTCTTGAAGGTACCCCCGACTACGAGATGATGCAGCCGGTCCGGGATGCTGCGGAGGACTTCGACGTAGAGGTCGAGAACGTGCTGCTCAAGTGGATCAAGTCCAACATGGACAAGTTCGACATGACCCACCGGCTTCTCAAACGAGCCAAGAAGCCGCAGCATGTGGTCGAGGCCCTGGGGTCAGCGAACGGCTGGAGAACGGCCTACCTTTACTTCATGGAGCACGAGGGCCATGGGGTCGGCACCTGGGACGGTGACTGGGATCGTCTGTTCAAGGACCACCGGGCTACCATCAAGGAGCTGTCCCGGCACATGATGCAGAAGACGCAGCGGGACTACCAGAAGCTGAAGGACGCTATGACGGAAGCGGCTTTCAGCGTCGAGGACGACTAAGTCATCGCTTTCTCGTAGAGGGCTACTGCGAGCCGGTGCTTGCAGTGGTGCCCCTTGCGTGAGTCTGGGCACGAGCAGGTCGATCGACGAGCATGTCGGTCAACCTTCACGAGGTACTTCCGGAAGCTCGTGGCCGACTGAACTTCGTAGAGGTTGGGGTCGAGCGTGGGCCGAACGTGCTCGACAATGAAGACCGCCCTCTCCAGGCGGTTTTTCAACGAGGGACGCTTCGCGGCCCATCGAGCTACGAGGTCGAGGGCCTTCTGGAAGCGGGGGTCTTTGACGGTCAGGGGGCTCATGCGACCTTCCGCCATCCCTTGTCGAGGGTCAGCCCCTCGTCCCGGAGCACCCGGAGGACGCTCGTGAGTACCCGACGGCTCACCTCGCGTTGGTTGGTCACCACCGGGGGAAGCTTGCGCCCGTTCGGGCAAACCCAAATCTCGTGGCTACCCGACTGGCGGCACACCGTGCAGCCGAGGGCCTTGAGACGTTTTCGGAAGTCTTTGGTCTTCATGGTTGTCTCCACTACGAGCCAGGGGCCTGGTTGTTGAGCCCTACTTGACCTTCCAGGGGTTCTCGCCGTTCTGGATGGCCCGGAGCTGCCGCAGGGTCTTCGCACCCTTCTTGTTCTCGCCGCCCAAGCTCTCCGGCCACTCCAGGTCCATCTCGGCCAACCGCTTGCGGTCCCAGTCGTCGTTGCCGCTCAGCCGCAGGTGCGGCTCGTCCTTGACCCGGTCCATCCGGTCCTTCATCCGGCTCAGGGGCTCGGACTCAGGCTTCTCAGGGGCCTTCCACATGCTCAGGGTCAATCCACCCAGACCGAAGGCTTCCCAGACCTCGTCGCGCTCGACCAAGGTCAGGGCCTCGGCCTTGCTCAGGCTGGGGTCGATGTCGGTGAGCTTCCGCTGGATGCTCTCCCAGATGTCCGCCAACGTGTTGCTGTTGCGGTTCTTGACCGCGGAGTCGATTCGCTTCTGGTACTTGGTGACGGCCGTGTTCAGCTTCTCTTGGCGCTTGGCGGCCTTGGCGGCCTCCCGCTTGGCTTTGGCGTCTTGCTTCTGAGCTTGCTCTTCCTCGACGGTCGTCAGCTCGGTCAGCTTCCAGGTATCGACCAGCTCGGTGAGCCGCTCGATGTCAGCCTTGAGCATCCGGATGAAGCCGGTGAGGTAGCGCTCGCGAGCGTTGTAGGCCCGCTCCCAGTCCTCGACGGCCTTGAGCTGAGCCAGAGCACCCTCACGGTCGTTGTCGAAGTCATAGCCGCCCTCGGGTCGCTCGGTCTTGGGAACGTCCACGACGGTGCGCTCAATGACGCCCTTCACCCGACGGGTGACCGTCTTGGTGAGCTTGGTCAACGTCGGCAGCTCGGCCAGGGCGTCCTCCTGGTCAATCAGGGTCCGCTGGAGCCTGTCGCGGTACTCTTTGGCCAGCTCGTCGCTCAGCTCGTGCGGGGTGCGGAGAGCACCGTAGCAATCACCCTCGATGTAGCCGTAACCAGGGCGCTTGTAACCGTGGTGGACAAGCTTGTTGCCACGGACCTTGAAAGTCTTGCCGCAGCAGGGGCAGAAGCCGAGGTGTCGAGTGGTCTTGGTCATGGGGGTACTACGAACCAGGACCTAAGTTGTTGAGGCCCTAAGTCGATTTTCCGCGCCCTCACTACGGATGGGGTGTGAGAGGGTCAGAAATGAAGACCTATTTTGGTCTAGGGGTCACTTTGCCGGTGTATGAACCAGGTAGACATGCCCAAGACCATCGGCCAATACCGCATCACCGAGAAGATCGCCGAGGGGGGCTTCGGCACGACCTACAAGGGTGAGCACACCCGGCTCAAGGCTCCCGTCTGCATCAAGCACTGTCCGCGGATCTCCCCCGAGATGGACAAGATCCTGGAGCAGGAGGCCAGAGCAGTTTGGGACCTCCGGCACTACGCCATCCCCGTCATGCGGGACATGCTCCGACTCAAGGACGGCTCGTCCGCCCTGGTCATGAGCTACATCGAGGGGCCAACGCTGGAGCAGATCGTTCAGAAGAAGGGCCAGATCGACGCTGAGCACGTCGTGTGGATCATCCAGCGGGTGCTCAACGCCCTCCAGTACCTCCACTTCCACGGGGTCGTTCACGGGGACATCAAGCCGCAGAACATCATCGTCCAGCCGGACAAGCACATGGCCGTGCTGGTGGACTACGGGCTCGCGATGGTCAAGCCCCGAGCCAGTGACGCCAACATCGGCTTCACCGAAATCTACTCCCCGCCCGAGCAGGTCAAGGGTGAGACCCTGCTGCCCGAAACGGACCTCTACAGCCTCGGGATGACAGCCCTGTTCGCGCTCAACAACAATGAGCGGCTCACCCGACAAAAGAAGCTCTCGTCGAAAGTCCCCAAGGCTTTTCGGGAGTTCCTGACGAGCCTGGTCGTTCGCAAAACGCTCGACCGGCCCAACTGGGAGAAGGCCGACCTGATCGCGGTGTATGAAGCCATGAGGCTGAAGGCTTTTGGCCGGTCACACTCCAACATGAAGCAACTCGAATGGCCCTAGGAGGTCACAATGTCTGAATCAAGCGACTACACCCCCGGTGCGTGGTCCGGTCACGACTTCGGTCGAGCCCGACAGCGGTACGACCGTCACGTGGGCCGTAGCTACGGTGACGCCCAAGCAAAGAGGGTCAGCGCCACGAACCTGGTACCCGCGAACGTCAAGACGGAGAGCCCCACCCCGCTCGTCATCTGGGTCGACGTGACTGGCTCGATGGGCGACTGGCCCGCCACCATCTTCAGCAAGCTCCCCTACCTCGACCACGAGATCAAGACCGAGTACCTAGGCGCTGACGCCGAGGTCTGCTTCGGGGCCGTGGGTGACGCTCACAGTGACCGCTATCCCGTGCAGGTCCAGCCGTTCACCATCGGCACGGACATGACCAAGAAGCTGGAGAAGCTGGTCATCGAGGGCAACGGTGGAGGGCAGGTCAAGGAGAGCTACGAGCTGGCAGCCCTCTACACGCTGCACAACATCGAGACGCCCAACGCTGTCGAGAAGCCCATCGTCATCTTCATCGGCGACGAGATGGCCTACGACAAGGTGACCGTGGCCGAAGCCAAGGGACACGCCAAGGTGAAGATTGCTCGACAGGTGACCACCAAGAGCATCTTCAAGAGCCTCAAGGAGCACTTCAGCCCCTACGTGATCCTCAAGCAGTACCGGATGGCCGAGTGCAGCCTGAACCGGGAGATCGAGAAGTTCTGGGTCGACCTGATGGGCAGGGATCGCATCGCCTACCTGGACGATGCTGGCCGCGTAGTCGATGTCATCTTCGGCATCCTCGCCAAGGAGTCCGGCCGCGAGGACTACTTCCGCGAAGAGATCGAAGGGCGCCAGACCAAGGCCCAGGTCAAGACGGTCTACAAGGCCCTCAGCACCGTTCACAAGGTTGACCTCGAAGACGACTGGGCGGACCTCAACCCGTCGCCGAAGCCCAAGGGCGGCAGGCAGAAGAAGAAGGCCCGAGCCAAGTCGACGCTACACAAGCCGGCCACCGGCAAGAAGGCCAAGGACCTGCTCTGATGGGTGCTCTCGGGGATGAGTTGGTTCCTGACTGGCTACGGAAGAAGCCCGTCAGGGTCCCGCTGGAGCTGATGGTCACGCTCTGGCCGAGCTTCCCGCACTTCCAACGGTTCAGTCAGGATGACCGTCTCGACGGCGGCATCCGGCTGAACTCCGCCATGATCGAGCTGGCGGATCTCGACGAGGAACTGGGGCTCATCAAGGAGGCTCAGCCCACGGTCCCGCTCTACTTCGACATCAAGGGTCGGCAGATGCGAGTCACGTGGGTAGATCCCGACAACGACCGTTACCTCGACCTGCGGCTCAACCACCCCATCAAGGCCAAGACCCCCACGCCCGTCCTGTTCAAGGCAGGCGAGGACTCGTGCTTGCTGGTCGACATCCAGGAGGACGGTCATCGCCTCATCTTCGACGGTGGTCCGGAGTTCTCCGTGCGCGTGGGCGAGTCCATCCACATCCGACACCCGAGCTTGGAGATCGGAGGCCCCCTCTTCACCGACGCCGAAAAGGACAAGATCGCCAAGGTCAGGGCCGCTGGGATCACCAAGTGGTTCTTGAGCTACGTCGAGGAAGCTCGGGATCTGGACGAGTTCCGCGAGCTGGTCGGCCCCAACGCCGAGGTCCGGCTCAAGATCGAGTCACAGAGGGGCCTGGAGTACGTCAGGAACGCTTGGAAGAAGCAGGAGGGGTTCAGCCTCGTGCTCGCCCGAGGGGACCTCTACGTCGAGCTGGAGCGCCCCCATGAGATCCTGGCTGCCACCAAGCTCGTCATCGAGAAGGACCCCGAGGCCACGGTAGGCTCCCGCATCCTGCTGTCGACGTTCCACGATCCGGTGCCAAGCTGTGCCGACTTCAGTGAGCTGGCGTGGCTCCACGACATCGGCTACCGCCGGGTCCTGCTCTGCGACGAGATGTGCCTCAAGGAGGGTCCTCTGGCTACGGCTGTCGGGGCCTTCGAGGCGTTCCGAGAAAGCTACGTTTGAGCCTCCAAAAGTGGTCTTGAAAACAGCGTCGTCGGTGTAGTTGGAGGGAGGGCCGCGAGCCCTCAACCCAAGGACTCCCACATGACTACCGAGACGCTCAAGCAACTACAACGCAACTACAACAAGACCGAGCTGGCCCAAGAGGTCTTCAAGCTCCGTGCCCAGGTCAAGCGAGACGAGGCACAAGATCCGAACATCCGTGAGGCGGGTGAGCGAGCTGACAAGGACGCTCTTTCCAACATCAACGCATTGTCCCCGGAAGAGATGGCGGCGAGCATGACCTCGCTCGGGGTCAACGTGAACAACACGCTCCAGCAGGTCACCAGCGAGATCATCCAGGGCCGCAACACCCTGGCCGACTTGGACCGAGCCTGCAACGCCAAGAAAGCCGAGCTGGAGAACCTGTTCGGCCAGGAGGTCCTCGCCCGCTCCATCGGCAACCTGCTTGCCGACCTCGATGCGAAGAAGAAGGAAGCCAAGGCGGCCGAAGCCGAGCTGGACGAAGAGAAGACTCGAAGAGAGGCAGCCGAGGCTCGCCGGAAGGCTGAGTGGGACATCCAGTTCCAAAAGGACTGCACCCAGGCCCAGGCGGACTGGGCCTACAAGTTCGCGAAGGAGAAGCGGGAGCAGCAGGACGCCTTCAATCAGCAGCTCCAGACCGAGCGACGAGCGTTCGACGATGAACAGCGGGTCAAGGACCGAGAGCAGCAGGACGCCGAAGCTGACCTCCAGAAGCGCCAGCTCGCCATCGCCGAAAAGGAGAACGAGGCCGAGGCCCTGGAGGCCACCCTCAAGGCCAAGTTCGACAAGGAGAAGCACACGGTCACCGGCGCCATGAAGCGAGAGCACGAGCACGCCATGGCCATCGCCCAGACCAACGCCAACACGGCTGCTCAGATCGCTGCCTCGACCATCAAGACCCAGGAAGAGCAGATGCTCAAGCAGCAGGCTGAGATCGAGGCCCTCAAGGCTCGGATGAGCGAGGTGCAGGAGAAGAACACCGAGCTGGCCAAGTCGGCCCTCGAAAGCGCCTCTCACCAGTTCGCTCTCGACGCTGTCATGCGCTCCGGCGGCAACGACGGCCAGGGCAAGACCACCCGCGGCAAGGCATAGACCCCATCTCACCCGGAAAACCGGAAGTCTGGCGAGTGCCGGATTTCCGGTTTTGTCGTTCAGGGCCTCAACAATCTAGGGGTTGCCTCGTAGTGGAGGCATGACCAAGCGAAACAGCAAGAAGAGCCGCCGCAACGCCAAGTCCGTCGAAGCCAAGAAGGCTGAGGTCCAAGGGCTCCTTGACCGCCTCGAAGAGGGTGTCGAGAGCGTGCGTAGCTCCGAGGGTTGGGCCAAGTGGCTCCGCTTCCAGAGCAGCCTCTACCGCTACTCGTGGAACAACACCATGCTCATCTCGCTCCAGTGCCCCGAGGCGAGCATCGTGATGGGCTTCCGCAAGTGGCAGGACAACGGCCGCCAGGTCCGCAAGGGCGAGAAGAGCATCAAGATCCTCGCCCCTTGCTTCCGCAAGCGGACCAACGAGAAGACCGGTGAGGAAGAGTCCGTCCTCGCGTTCTTCCGCACCGTCTCCGTCTTCGACGTGAGCCAGACCGACGGTGAAGAGCTGCCCCTGCCCTGTCAGCCCCTCGAAGGTGGCGACAGCGGCCTGTACGCGGCCCTCAAGGCCCACAGCGAGAAGCGGGGTGTCCCGGTTCGTTCCGAGGTCATCCCCGGCATGGCACACGGCTACTACGACTGCATCGGCAAGTTCATCGCCGTCGATTCCTCCGACAGCGAGGCCCAGCAGGCCAAGACCCTGGCCCACGAGATCGCCCACAGCAAGCTCCACTCGGACCTGAGCCGGGACGAGCAGACCCGCGGTGACCGCGAGCTGGAAGCCGAGTCGGTGGCCTTCATCGTGTGCAATCACTTCGGGCTGGAGACCGGCGAGTACAGCTTCGCCTACGTCGCCAACTGGAAGGGTGATGGGGCGGTCGAGGGTCTCAAGAAGAGCGCCGGCCGGATCGCCAAGGCCGCCAAAGAGATCATCGAGGCCGTCGAAGAGGCCGCCGACAAGGCCGTCTCGAAGGCTGCCTGAAGAAAGTGAGCCAGGGCCTCAACAACTGAGGTCCTGGCTCGTAGTGGTGACATGAAGCTCAGCAAGACCCACCGCAGCCACCTCCCTGCCCACGTCATCGAGACCATCCTCGACCCCGAAGAGAACACCTACGAGAAGGTCCGGATGGTCCGAGGCGTCGTGAAGCTTAGCGACGAGGACGGCGACAGTGACTACGCGGACTTCTACTACCGCGGTTTCCGCTTCGAGCACAACAGCTCCAACACCTACTACAAGTGGGAGATTTTCATCGGCCGCAGCACCATCGACGGTCGCGCCGTCAAAGGCGACTTCGAGACCTTGGCCGAGATCAAAGCCCACATCGACAGCAAGTTCTACGGCCCCGTGCAGCAGGAAAGTTGAACCATGACCAGACCTGACGAACGATTCTCTGTCCGCATCAAGCAGCAGACCGGAGCCTGGGCCGGCGTGTCCTACCACCCAACGAAGCGTCTGGCGCTCGAAACGGCTCAGATCACTGACCGCGACTACATCTGGGCGATCTTCGACGGTCGCAAGAAGGTCGTCGACAGCCGCGGCTGGTCGGGTGACGTGGACTTCGAGTGTGGCGGGAGCGAGGCTCCGTCCGGCGAGACCTGCGTGTCCGATCTCCAGGACTTGATCGCCGAGGTCTCCAACGTCCGCGAACAGCTCCACGACAACTGGAGAGTCAACCGCGACAACTACGACTCTGAGACGCTGGCCCGCTTGGCAGGGGAGCGCTCAGCCATCCACACCATGCTGATCGAGGTGCTGGTGCCCATGTTGAGTTGCTGGAAGGAAGGGCAGTCCACCAAGAACATTCGCAAGAAAATCTACCACATGCTCAACATCCTCGCCCCTTGCTCGTAGTAGGGGCATGACTGAGACACTCACCGCCATCACGAAGCCCGTCACCCACCTGCGTATCGGCAACAAGGTCAGCCCTGTCGCCGAGCAGTACAACAACTCCCTCGCCATCCAGACCCATCTGAACTGGCGGAGCCGGAGCTGCTGCTACGCCCACGAGCTGGTCGGCACCGTGTGCGTGGCCGTGACCATCCCCTTCAAGCGGGAGACCGACCCCGAGAGCCCCCACTACCGCCGTCGCGTCCTCGATTGGGACGCTGCCAAGGCCCGGCTCGCCCGAGCCGTCGCCCGAGAGAGAGCCCGCCAGGCTTCCAACTGAAACTTCTCACCGCGGGGCTCAACAATCCCGAGCCCCGCTCGTAGTGACGACATGACCAAGGTAACCCGCTCCGCTCGCAAGGCCACCCGCCAGGTCACCGATGGTGCCTCCACTCTCCGTGCCCTCAAGAAGGCCGCTCACCGCAAGGGCCGCCGGGCCAACCGGGCCGCCCTCAAGGCTGCTGGCTCCGACTTCGAGCCCATCGTCACCCTCGTGACCTCCCACGACGTTTCCTAGGTTCACCATGAGCTACACCTTCACCGCACTTACCCCCGAGTCCCCCGTCTCCCGCAAGGAAGAGCCCTGCCTCTGTGCCCAAGGGGCCGAGTGCTTCAGCGACTCCTTTCAGAACGGGATCACCGAGGCTCATCGGGTCGAGCTTGCCGGTGAGGCGTGGTCTGAGTGCCTCCAGTGCAAGGGCACCGGCGTGGAGACCGTCGAGTACGATGAGCGTCCCTCGCTCAACCTCAACAACGAGAACGCCAAGCTCTTGCTGGGTGCCCTCGGGCTCTCCACTGACTGCTGGGGCGAGATGACCCTCCCAGAGGCCCGTAGAGGGCTCATGAGGGCTCGGGCTCGCAAGAGCCTCTCTGAGTTCACCCGAGCCTCGGAGACCTTCTACGGGGCTCCCAGGGCCGACGAGAACGGTGCCATCGAGCTACGTCCGTTCCGCGGCCACAGTGGCGGCTTCTCCGAAGAGTCCCTCCGGGATCGCATCGAGCGGTTCGCCCTGCTCGTCGACCAGGCTGCCGAGCAGGGAGCCACCAAGATTTTCTGGAGCTGACCATGGATAGCGCCCCCGAGTTCGAGTCCGTCGAAGCCTTCGTCGAGTACCTCATGGACGATGAGGTCGAGGTCTTCACCGCGGCCGACCTCCAGGCCCTCTCTGCGGCCACCCAGACCAGCATCAGGCGCCTCCGGGTTGAGCTGGAGGGTTGGGGCCTGTCCCTGGCTCACAGGCCCTCAGAGCGCCGTGTGAGGGGCTTCACGGCCAACCCTCACGATCGCTGGCACGGCCCCGGCTCCTGCCCCACCCACGGGGGCTCCGGCTGGGAGCAGATCAACGGCTTTGCAGGCCAGGGCTGAACTTTCTGCTGGCAGCCCTCAACAATCCGACCCCTGCCTCGTAGTGCTGACATGAACAACAGCCAACCTACTCTCCGCAGCAGCAACCCCAGCCTCAAGGCCACCTACACCGACGAGCAGGTCATCTTCTCGGGCGGCTCCAAGGGCGAGCACAGCCTCTGGCTGAGCGTGTCGAGCCCCGAGCGCATCAAGGCTCACTGGGACGGCTACTGCTCGGCGAACGACGCTGAGGTCGTGGACTCGGTCAACGGTCTCAAGGTCGGCAAATACGCCTTCTTCTACGCCCGCAACAAGGATCGCAACGGCCGCGTGGTCGCCGTCGACTTGGACAAGCAGGAAGCCCTCGTGTGCGCTCTCATCGAGCAGTACAGCGGGACCTGCCGCTACTACGAATACTATGTCGTCTGTCGCAGCAACGGCGGATACATCCGCTCCCACAAGCCGGCAGCGTTGCCGAAGAAGTGGCAGAAGGCTCTCAACGGCAAGGTTGCCCCCTCGACCGTCAAGGTCCTGGAGAAGTGGGACCGCCGCCAGGG
>Ga0164310_10000662_pt1 | contig 18680 bp, 10 predicted proteins | sample GuaBasSedimGuay1_FD_121795 | JGI IMG/M metagenome (GOLD analysis project Ga0164310, IMG submission 121795) | Subseafloor sediment microbial communities from Guaymas Basin, Gulf of California, Mexico - Guay1, Core 4569-9, 0-3 cm | ecosystem: Environmental > Aquatic > Marine > Hydrothermal vents... | reverse complement strand
CGATATACTTACCAAGTAAATCAGGAGCAACTTCAAGTGTGGGCCGATTATAGAACGACCGTGGGAATTTCCTGATTTGTTGACGGGGCATGATGGGCAGCGGATCAATCTTCGTCCCAGGCTGGCATGGAGGAAGAAACCAGCGAAGCGGCAGCGTCAAAATCAAGACCGATCTGCCAGGGTACATGAGCATCGGAACCGAGATGCCGAATCTCCACACCGGCTCTTCGTGCTTCATTGACAATGCGAATACTCGGGTAGTAATTGTCGATTCCGTGCCGTATCCCGGAAGTATTGACTTCCAGCGCCGTACCGGATTTCACTAACGCCGGGAAAATCTGCTCTTTTGCCGCCTTTGCAAACAGTTCCTCAAGCTTCGGCCCGAAAAACTCCGTTCCGTATTTCTTGATGTAGTCAAGGTGAGCAATCGTATCGAAAACCCCACTCTCTGCGGCTGTCACCACCTGTCTCGTGTACTTGTCCACGACTTCCTCAACTGAGAGGCTGGAGAAACAGGCTTCAAAGCACTCCCGGCAGGCAAAGCAGGCGTTCCCCACTTCGTGAATCCCGCACAGCATGTAGTCGAATGTGTACATCTCGCGTAAACGTGCTACGCCCTCTTCGCAGCCTTTGTACCACCCAAACTCCAAACCGAGTTTCACCGACAGTCCTTTCGAATGGTACGTATCGTCGGCCTGCCGAACATCTTCCACATATGGCGCCAGATTCTCAGGGATTGACGGCTGCAATTCGCTGTTGATCCGTATCTGGTCGGCATCACCCAGACTGTTCGGGTTGCTGTCAAAGTGAGTGGTGAAACAGATCTCAACCAGACCGCGCCTGAGCGCTGCTATACAGTACTCGTCGATAGAACCGGTGGCATCAATTGAGTAGTCGCAGTGACAGTGATAGTCGGCCAAGCCCGGAATACTAAGAGGTTCCCGTTGATTGTACTCAGGCAAACTGGCCTCCGGTAAGAAACGGGTTACTGGTGCGTTCGGCTCCAACGGTTGTCCGTGGACCGTGACCCGGAAGACAGACCACGCTGTCGGGCAGTTTCATGATCTTCTGGTTAATCGACTGGATCAGTTGTGTGTGGGATGAGCCCGGGAAATCGGTGCGGCCAATTGACCCGGCAAACAACGAGTCACCGCAGAACAACCACCCCTGTCTCTCATCTAAATAGCAAACACCACCCGGCGTATGCCCCGGAGTGGAGAGCACTCTTAACTCGATAGAGCCGATTTTCACCATCTGCTCATCTGTCAACAGATGATCCGCCGGAGGCGAGACGATGGGCTCTCCGAAAAAAGCGGATACATTATCACTGGGGTTAGCAAGCAAGTTCTCTTCTCCCGCACCAACATAGAGCGGAATGCTAAACTGTTCCTTGATAGCGGCCACAGCGGCAATGTGATCCCCGTGGCCATGGGTCAGCAGTATTGCGAGAGGTTTCACACCAAGGCGCTTGACCTCGACACTGATAGCTGCTTCCTCGGCGCCGGGATCGATAATGACTGCATCGGAAGTCTGTTCATCGTAATAAACGAAACAATTAACAGCAAAGGGACCGACCACGAGTGTACTTACTTGTTTAGACATCCGGACAAGATACGCGCTCTCATCGTTCTGTCAACAGCCGCAGGGATTTGGCAAGCCCCTCTGTAGCCGTCAAAACGTCGTTTCTGTTTGACAAAATGGCGATTTGGAGTTATAATTTACTTGGATATTTAGGTTTACGACAGAATAGAGTCGATACATACCGGCGAGCAAGACAACCCGCACTGACCTCCCGAAAGCACACTACCTCGCCAGCTTAGCTTATGATTGAAACGAGCAGACAAACATCTAACTCCATCGGGTAGGAGTACTACGCCATGAACAGGCAAAGAACCAAGAAGATTGCAGTTGGCCTCGTCCTGTTGACCGGACTTTTTCTGCCAATTGCCGCTAACGCCCAAGGTAGCCCCGGCGCTACGGTCGTGAACACGTATTGGGACATGCAGCAGCCAGCGTCCATGGGACGGATGATTGACTGGAGGTTTCCTGGGCAGTTTATTCACTTCGGTTACACATACTCAAGTGATGACACTACAGCCCTAAGAGTCGCGGGGTACAACAGCTATGACGCGATTTCAGGGCTATGGACTTACAGTACTCTCTTTGGCTGTTCGGTTAACCCACCTCCTCCTGACCAGCATGCGTGCTACGTTAATCTCGATGTTGATCCCGAAGCTGACGCAATGGTGCTTTCCGGACATGCCGACACAGCGGGGAATGCAACTTACATGAATCATGCCTGGTACGGTTTCATCCAGGGCGATTGCTGGGTCACTGCGTCAAGAATCGACACCTCAGCAATCAAGTTGCTCACAATAGAGGGAGGTGCAGAGGTCATATGGCCGAGAGTGGAGTATCAGGTTTCACAGGACTTAATCGACAGTGTGACCTACCTATTCTGTTATGAGAAGTCAGCAGGTGGAACGGGAATCCTTTTGCTATTCCGGAAACTAGGCATGAACTACGCTGGTACCTGGGACGCCGTGCCATTTGTGCCGGACACTGTCACCTGCCCAGTACCGGCACAAGTGATTTCAGCTTCCCGTGTTACAAACAACGTAGTCCTGTGCTGGGTAAACGAATACGGCATCCCGGATGAATTCGGTCTCCAGCATTACGATGTCTATTTCCGCGAGTCCTCCGACAATGGCTGGACCTGGGGACCAAAAGTCAACCTGACGGATTACCAATCCACAGGTGGGAACTACACGGCATGGCCTGATCTGTCTTGCTTGTATGATACCTACGGGAACATTCACATTGTCTGGGTGGCGCGCGATACTTCAAGCGACACCGGTCCAACCGGGTATCCCAGAGCCTCACGACTGTATCATTGGAACGAGTTCACAGATGCCATTACAGTAGTCCACTACGCCGACTGGGAACCACCCGAGTGTGCGGGCGGTGAGAACACTCTGAATATAGCCAAGCCGTCCATCTCGGAATGCAATGACCGGATGTATGTCACCTGGGTGCAATTCAATGATGTACCGAACGGCATCACGGATGACTGCCTCGGCGGTGGCGATCCGGAGTGGAGCGCCAATGGGGAGATTTTCCTGTCAGTGTCGGCCACACTCGACGGCTACGTATGGGACCGAGCGCGGAATCTGACGAACACATACACCCCCGGCTGTGAGGCTCCGGGTTGTGGCAGCGAAAACTGGCCTGTTATGTCCCGTTACGGAATGGACGAGAGCGTTGGGGGACCATATCTCTGGCCTGGAAACGCAACTGTTGACCCTTCGGGCACATACTTCGGTGATCACTACCTGCATGCTCAATATGTGCAGGACCTGTGTCCCGGAGCGGCCATACTGGACGAGGGTCAATTCACTGACAACCCGATTAAGTGGATTCGCCTGGCTTGTGTAGACCCGATAGAAGAACCTCTCATATGGGTTGACTCAGGAGCACTTTCTGGAACGGTCTTCGTAGATCATGGGGTTGAGTCCGAGTACTGGGTTTACGTTGAAAACCGAGGTAATACTGATCTGACCCTCTGGAACATCCAGACCAATGAATTGCAGGGTAGCGAATTCGGTTGGCTCCAGGCGAGCGAAACATTCATGGTAATCCCGCCCGGAGTAAATAGTATTGATTCCTTTGCGGTCTTTGTAAACAATGGCGGTATCATTGATCATCCCGGTTGGTCCGAGACCTTGCTCGGCGAGATCCAGATTGAGCACGATGCAAGCAAGGGCACAGTAGTAATACCTGTTCAAGCAGAGATTATTGATACGGTTGAGTTTGAACCTCCTGTCGAGGATTTCGCGGGAGACTTCTACTACGTTCGCGCCGCCGATCTTGATCGTGACAACTACATGGACGTTGTCTACTGCGGCAACACCACCGACGGATTGAATATCGCCTATGGAACCCCCAGCGGCACGTTGGAAACACCGGTCACATACAGTGGCATTAGCCAGGCCTCCATTGAGATTGATTACATCAACCCGGATACGCTCATAGATATTGTGGCCGTCACCAACACGCACATCCACACGCTGATGAACAACGGCTCAAGATCATTCACACAATCTTCCATCGCAACCAAGGGCGGTGGCCTTCGAGATATTGTGCCCGGCTTCGCAGCAGGTTACTTCAACGAAGACGGCTTTGACTACATTGATCTCATCGTTGCTCCGGGTGATATCTACATAGGCACCGGCGACGGTACGTTTGACCGCGAGACGCTGGGGATCACGTTTGAATCCGTGAATGTTAGTGATTTCGATCTGGACGGCAGGGATGATATCGTAGTGCTATCCGGCAATGAGATCATAATATATATAAACGACGGCGGGGTTATTCCTCAGTTCTCGGATTATTCCCACGAACAGGTGGGCACACCGGATCTCGAAGTAGCTCCATCCCATGTTGTGGCTGATTTCAGCGAAGATAGCTACCCGGATTACGCAATGGTTGTTCCTTTGGCCAATCCTACGGGCCAAAGCGCTATGGCGATTGGGATAGGCGATGGAACCGGATACTTGTCCGGTTCCGAGATTAGGGCCATCGATGGCGTAGCCTACGATCTGGTAACAGCGGATCCCAACAAAGACAGTCACCTGGACCTTGTAGTGGCCAATGGTACTCATGGACGCCTGGAGTTCTACTTCGGCGACGGGCTGGGCGCATTCAGTGACCCGCAATTCTATGATCTGGAGGCAGGTGCGGACATCACCTATATCCTCGCCGCGCTTGACCTCGACCGCGATGGCAATGGCGACTTTGTGTCGGGGGGCGTAGATGACGGCAATATTGTTGTGGTTATCAACGACGACGACGATGACCCTATTATCGTCGACGAGATGTTTGTCACTGGGTACGAGCACGCGTCGGTCAAAGTCACCAATCCAAATGGCCAGGTGATATCTCAAAATCTCCAGACAGTGCCCGGCGCCGACTACTGGCGACTTGACTTCGACGGCGATGGCGCGATCGATGGACAGTCAATTGATTACAACGTCCAGCACGGCGAATACTTTATCGAAATCATACGCTATGAGACCTTTACGGGCGGATTATGCGCAATGGGAATAGGCGTCAACGGAACGACGAAAGCATCGATTTTCCACGATTACGGGCCTGATGGCCGCGGCAGCTGGGACGGCGGTACTCTTGAGTTCTACTACGAAATCGAACCGGTCTCTTCTATACAGCCGCCCAACGGCATCCCTGTATCCAATACGCAACCCACATTTGACTGGTCAGGGCTTGGTATCGGAGCTCCGCCGTACTCTTTCCAGCTAGATTGCTACCATGATATGCGTGGTCCTATATATGACCTGTTCGGTCTGGCTGTCGATGCCTGGTCGCCTCCAACACCGCTCGGCGAGGATTCGATATTCTACTGGCGAGTACGCACTGAACCTTCTGGCGATTGGTCACGCGTGTTTGCGGCTTTCATTGCAGGCGGCAGTTGCTGTATTCCACCGTCCGTCGGTGATCTTGATCAGGGTGGCGGAGCGTTAGGTTTCAACTATGATGGCGCTGATCTGTCGGCGATGATCAACGGCTTGTTCATTGACCCGACGAATGGCTGGGATGGGATTTGCCTTGACGAAGCCGATGTTGATTTCACCAGTGTACGTCCGGTTACGGACCCGATGTTCATTGACGGTGCCGACCTGTCATTATTGATAGATGCTCTGTTTATCGCCCCGACGCATTATCTGAAGAACTGCGACGGGACGGATAACTACTGATGACAATTGGCGGGTTCGAAGACGGACCCGCCCTACTAAGATAGCCGCTTGCTGCTATTTGGCTTTCAGCAGCAACAACGTGATATCGTCTGACTGGGTTGCCTCACTGCGGAAGTCGGCCAGTTCCGACACTAGGGTATCGATAAGAATCTCCGGCGTATCGGTAGCGTGACCCGAAAGAAACGCCTCCAGTCGGCTCTCACCATATTCCTCACTTTCCGGCGAAAAACACTCAGTCACCCCGTCGGTGTAAACAGCAAGCGTCTCCCCCGCTTCAAGCACCGTTTCACTTGTGATATACGGGGTATCCGGCACGACGCCGACAATCAAATTGCCTTCAGTGAGTGTCCGAATCACACCATTTGAAGAAACAACATACGGTGGTGTGTGACCAGCGCTGACGTACTGAAGCTTGCGTGTCGTCGAATCATAGATAGCCATGAAAGCAGTCACGAACTGCTCAGGCTGAGTGGATTCCCAGAACGAGTTATTCAGGCAGCTCACAAGCTGATCCATTGGCATCTGAGAACCGGTTTGCAACAGGGATCTGACAACCGCCTGGGCCTTAGCCGCCAACAGCGCCGCCGGTACACCTTTGCCGGATACATCACCGACAGCAATGAACACACGTTCGTTGCTCAGTCTTAGCATGTCGTAGTAGTCACCACCAATTGCTTTGGCGGGCTCGTTGAATCCTACAAGCTCGTAATCGTTCTCGGAGATGTTCTTTCTCGGCAGCAGACCACGCTGGATCGTGGAAGCCACTTTCATCTCTTCTTCCAGCGCCTGGAGCTGCTGTTCCTTCTCAAAAAGACGTGCGTTCTCAATCACTCTGGCTGTCTGAGTGCCCACAATTCCCAGAAAACGCTTATCATTTTCGTTGAAACCGTCTGACATTTCGCTATTAAAGAGAACCAACAGCCCTATCAGACCACTTCTGGTTATTAGGGGAGCAGCAAGTACGGACTTGATCCCGCTGTTCTGGAAGTTGCTTCCTGCAAAGCGGCTGTCGCTGTCGGGTTCATTCATGACAAGAAGAGCCTTGTTCTTGGTCATCCAGCCAAGCAAACTCTTGTGAAGATGGAACGGTAATGTACCCTCCTCATCTATGCTTTCTCGCACGAATGTTCTCGCGTTATCGATATCGGTCCGGTCATCATCGACCAGAAAGACAGCCCCCTGGGACGCACGAATCTTTTTCAGACAGCAATCAAGAACAACACGTGTGATTTTGTCCACCGACATTGACATGTTGATGGCGGTGGCAATCTGGTTTAGCGCCGAAAGTTCATCAACGCTGGCTCTGAGTCTTTTAAGTTCCCTGTCAGAAATGCTTGGCATAGCTTATTGTGCCTATTTATATTGATACTGTCGATACTAAACCTATGCAAAGATAGGTTTTTCAGCAACTATTATGTGAGCCGTTTTGATTGAGGATTTCACATGATTCTGGCAGAAGGTGCCATATTCGGCACATATCGCATTGAAAAGTCCATCGGCAGCGGTGCCATGGGTGAGGTGTACCGTGCTGTGGACAGCCGCCTGGATCGTGTAGTTGCTCTCAAACTGATTCGCAAAGAGCTTGCTGACTCCACCGACTACCGGCGACGCTTGGCCGATGAAGCCAAGTCCGCTGCAAAAATCGACTCCCCTCATGTTGTCAGGGTGTGGGAGTATTCGATCTGTGATGGCATTCCATATATCGCCATGGAGTTCGTCGGAGGCAGAGACCTAACCGAAGCAGCAACCGAGTTCGATCTGCCCGAGAAACTGGGAATCGCCCTGCAAACTGCTGAGGGGATCCACGCGGCACACTCGGTTGATCTGGTCCACCGCGATCTAAAGCCTGACAATATCCATCTCACTGATGATCACGAAGTGAAGATTCTTGATTTTGGGCTGGCCAAGCCTATCCGAAAGGAATCTATCGACGAACAAGGCAATATCGCAGGAACCCTCCATTACCTCGCACCAGAACAACTGGCGGGAGAACCCGTAACCACAAGCAGTGACCAGTTCTCGTTCGGCGTTTTGCTGTACGAATTGCTTTCGGCTCAAAGGCCATTCGAAGGTGACTACCCGGCGGCTGTGATCTACTCGATTCTGCATGAAGACCCGGTACCTTTGGGTGAGCTTAATGAAAACGTACCGGATTGGCTGGATTCCCTCGTTCTCAAGCTTCTGGCCAAACAACCCAACGACCGATTTCCCGACATGACCGGTGTCATCGAGCAGCTTCAAACGAGCCTTGGCGGCGAAAAACCATCGCCTGTCTCAGTCGCTACCACCCGGCGCAAGTCGGTTACTGTCATTGACCTGCGAAACCTCTCGCAGGACTCTAGCTGGGACTATTTTTGCGAAGGTTTCACAGACGATGTTGTAAGTGAACTCTCGCGCAGGACTGACCTCGTCGTTTCGGCCCAGCCGTCAGTAAATCTTCCCAGAGACATCCGCGAAGTTTTCCAACGCTTCCGTTCGGACTTCATCGTAAGCGGATCGCTGATGCGATGGAAAGACAAAATCAAGCTCAATCTCTTTGTGCATTGTGAGAATGGCCAACGGTTAGTATCCAGCCAGAAGTATGAAGAACCGGAAGACCGCCTTTTCGAGCTGCTCTCGCAAGCTGCGCAAGACACCTCTACTGCACTTGCTGACGCCACCGGTCAAGCGCCCGTGGAGGTCGACGACTTTCTGAAACCTGATATCACAGCATATGACTTCTATCTAAAAGGCAAAAGTTACTACCACTGCGCCAAGCCCGAGGACCTTGAATTCGCGACTCAGATGTACGAGAAGTCGCTCGAAATCGATCCTGACTTCGCATTGGCCCATTCAGGACTGGCCGACATATTTGCATGTCAGTACAACTTTTACTATGACCGAACAGAGGAACGCATTGAGGCAGCCAAATCGCAGGCACTGAGAGCCATCAAGATAGCTCCAGACCTGCCTGAGGGGCAGCGTTCTCTCGGTCGGTACTATCAATTCATGGGCGACATGGCTAAGTGTGAAGAATGCTACCTGAAAGCGATTGAACTCAACCCGAAGTATGCTCTTGCGTACCGGTCGCTGGCATGGCAAAAATATCAGGAAGCCGACTATTCCTCTTCATTGGAATGGGCCACCAAATCGCTTAGAATGGCACCGACCGATACCGAGACTCTTCTTCTGATCGGATTGCTCCATACATACAGACATCGCTACACTGCAGCCATGGCCACGCTGCAGCGTGCGATCGAGATCAGTCCGGACTACGGACGGGCGTACTACAATCTCGGCCTGGTGTATATGAAGCTGGGAGTTCTCGATATAGCCCTTGAGAACTTTGATTATGCAGCAAAATATCAGGGCGACCCGAACTGTTACATTGATGCGGGTTTTGTTCATCTAATCCGCGGCGAATACGAAATATCCATTGTGGCTTTCAATAAGTCGATCCAAGCGGAGTTCTTCCCGTTTGTTGCTTACGTGTACCTGGGACTGCTTGAGCAATTGCGCGGAGATTTGGAACAGTCACAGAAGTACTACAGGAAAGCCCTCACCGATATGAAGGACGTGGACTTTTCAAATCCGGAGAACGTACAGGTCCAGGGCTACTGGGCACTGGCTCAGGCAGGCACCCGCGAGACCGAAACCGCCAGAGCGACGCTGGAGGAAATCACATCACGCGATAACCTGATCGGAGATGTCTGGTACAATGTTGCCCGCGCCTACGCTTTGATGGGGGATGAAGATGCCCTCCGAGAGAGTCTCAAGCACGCACTTGCGGGAACGCCGGGACCAACGGAGAAGGAAATTCTGATCGATCCCCATTTTTCGAATCTTGATATCGAACAGCTTTTGAACCTGGCCAAAACCGCCTGATTAATCTGTCGAGCGAAATTGCCTAACCTGGTGCCGGAGGCCGGACTTGAACCGGCACGGTCCTACGGACCAAGGGATTTTAAGTCCCTGGTGTCTACCAATTCCACCACTCCGGCAGTGTTGTAGGATAACGAGTTACGGTGTTCCGCGCAAGATTGAAAAACAGCCTTGTGACCAATCTGTGACCGCTTCTCTCCTTATCTAACAACGAGTTGCGCATTCACGACAAAGACCCCTGGGACTATAGTCCCGTGAATCTACTACTCTGCACAAGTCAGTACAAGCAGATACGATGTGTCTGATGGAGGTAGGGGGGGCGAACCCCATACTCGCGTTGTGGCACAAGGACTTACGCCCTATTGTGATCATTTTTTAGCAGCCTATTTCACCAACAGCATCTTTTTCGTCTCGACATGATCTCCAACCTGAAAACGATATAGGTATAAACCTGTAGCGGCTGGTTTACCTGTGGCCGTTTTACCGTCCCAAGTGATTGTGTATGAGCCCGCTGGTTCCTCCCGATCCACCAACGTCCGCACTCCCTGACCCAAGATATTGTACACTTCAATTGTCACATGACTCCGCCTTGGTAGACTGTACTCGATTGATGTAATCGGGTTGAACGGGTTGGGATAGTTCTGTGCCAGCAGGTGATCAACAGGCAGGTCTCCATCGCTGCTCGCTTCATCCACCCACGTTAGCAACATACGGTTGTAGAGGACTGAGATATTGTTGTCATCCTCATTGCAGGCCGCCAGATCAAGAAAGCCATCGTTGTCAAAATCCGCCGCGACGGCGGCCATCGGGGTCAACGAGGTGCCGTAGTCGACACTGTGTTCAAAACCGCCGGCACCGTCCCCGATAAACATGTGTATGCAGTGGGCTTCGGACGACGGCACCGCAAGGTCGAGATGACCGTCTTCGTCGAAATCCCGGGCCAGAATATCATAACAGTACTCCCCGGTGCCGTATGTTCCAATATACTGAAAGGTGGTATCGCCGTTATTTTTGAAGACCGCCATGTCTTCTTCAAGATCGATGTTGAACGCCAGATCGGTCAGGCCGTCTTCATCGAAATCACCGGCGGCGGCGGCAATCGGCAGCTCGCCGACATGCAGGATGGCTCCGATACTGAAGACTCCGGCACCGTCGTTGAGCATCAGGATGGCGAAATCGTCCCCCAAACACGGGATGACCAGGTCGGTATCGTTGTCATTGTCAAGGTCAAACGGGCAGACCGACATAGGATATTCGGCCAGTGGATAGCTGACCGCTGTCGCCAGACTTCCGCTACCGTCAGCACCGTTGATAAAGATATGCAGAGAGCCGTCCCAGTCTTCATCGGCCACCGCTAGATCGGGGAAACCATCGCCGTTGAGATCGGTGGCTATCATCGAGCGTGGGTCATCACCTTCCTTGCAGGCGTAGTATTCGGCACCGCTAAACGTGCCGTCTCCGTCATTTAACATCACCGCCAGACCGGTGTCGGCCACAACAATATCCTCATACCCGTTTTGATCGAAATCGGCCGCGCATATCGAATAACCGTTGTGGATGAGGCTGTAGGTCACCGCCGGTCCAAAAGTACGGTCGTGGTTATTCAGAAGTACTGTGAAGTTGTTGGTGTGGTCATCCACCGTGGCCAGGTCAACATAACCGTCGTTGTCGAAGTCGGCCTTGCAGATTGATTCCGGCCGATTCCCTGCCGCAAAGCGTGGCTCCACCGGAAATATACCGTTGCCGGGATTTCTCAACACGGTGAGGTTGTCGGACTGGAAGTTGACCAGTACCAGGTCAGAGTCGTTGTCCTTATCCAGATCGGGCGCCGCTACGAACTCACAGTTATCGCTGGTAACATAGGTGACCGGTGGGGCCAGGGTACAGTCGCCGTTGTTCATAACAACTGTGGCCAGATCATACATGCTGGCCACAATGATGTCTTTGTGCGTATCGGTGTCCAGGTTCAGATCGGCTGCACAGGCATGGGCGGCATAATGCCCGGTATAGTAGGTGCTGTCGATCGTAAAGGCACCGCTCCCGCTGTTCAACATTGCATGGACCGAATCGCCGGCGAACAGGGCCAGATCGACAATGTAGTCATCGTTCAAATCGACCGGAACTGCTACGCGGGGATACTTCATGCTGATATTCGGGAGGGTGTCGAAAACACCGAAGCCGTTGTTGCGAAGACGGTGGATGGCACCATCTTCCCAGTGGCTGGTGGTGACCAGATCGATATCAGTGTCACCGTCAAAATCAAAAGCCGCCACCGCCTCGCTCATAGCCAGCCAGAGATACTCCACCGGAGACTGGAAAGTACCGTTGCCGTTGCCAAACAAGATTGACAGGCCCCTTGATTCGACCACCAGATCCAGAAAGCTGTCATCATTGAGATGGGCCGCGATCATATCAGAGGGGTCCAAGCCGACGGCATAGTCGGAAGTATGAGAAAACACGCCGCTGCCGTCGTTTATCAATATCCATACGGAGTCGGATAGGCCTACGACCGCGAGATCCAGGGCTGCATCGAGGTTAAAATCACCTGCCACCACTCCAGAGGGTTCGACCATGACAGGATAGGCGATGGCCACATGAAACCATCCGGCGCCGTCGGAGAAGGCTATGTATAGAGAATCCGCCTCCTGACAGGAAATCGCGATATCCAGATCACCATCGAAGTTGAAATCCCCAAACGCGACACTACTGGGGCCATTTCCAACCGGAAGATCCACGCGGGTTTCAAACAGTGCTTCGAAAGCAAATGCGGTCGGCACCAGTAACACTAGCGCCGCTATGATCATTACTGATTTCAACACTATACAGGACCTCCTTCATAGTATTCCAGTCGGGATTGACATCATTCCCCAACCGACACAGACCCAAGGACGGCGTCTGGTTGTTATTGTTAACTGTACTGCAAAAAATAACATTTTGCTCCATTATGGAAACTAAAAACTAACAAACCGCCGTTTGCTGTGTGTTCTTACCCATTCCACCAATGCCGTAGTAGAGAGGTAACCTCCCTTTATCTACTATGATCAAATCAAACTTGTGGATCAGGAAATCTCCGTGGACCTGAAGCTTGGCATTCTTGTCAAAAGACCAAGCCACTGCACCATCAATTGCTGTCTTACCCGATAACCACAGCTTTCCGCTGATACCTGTGGGTTCACCAACTATGACTCCAAGTCCAACTTGGCACAACCAGGCGATAGTTTTTTTAACCTGCCCAAGCGGATGAGCCCAACCAGCCCGTCAGTTCACACCCGTATCGATGGGGGCGTGGGGATAGGATGGTTGGCGTTTCTGAAATGACAGAATGGTGGGATTCTGAATTACGCCGGCATCAATACTTACGGCCCGTCGAACGGTCTCGTTTTGTTGCCAGCTCTCATGGCCCGCCATCACAGTCGGTAAATGGACAATGAGAGCAGCAGAGATAGATCGTGAGGCACTTTCCCAAAGATAGCTTGGGGTGTGATCCACGGCATAATAGTCTACCGTTCCGACTCTGAACATTGGCTTCTTGAATGTCGTCGGTTTGGCAAAGAAAAATCCCATACCCTCGTCGCAACTGACATCGATGATCATGCTGCCCGGCTTGAGGCATGATCTCTCCTCCTCGGTCACAAAGAGGATGGGATGATCAGGCTTTTGAAAAATTCCGTTTACAATGATATCCGATTGGCTGATCAGGTCAACCAACGGTCGCTCAGTACCATCGTGCTCCACCAACAACATGCGCGCTTCACCCTCATTGCCTTCCCGAATACGGACATATTGACAATCAAGCACTTCCTCGCGTACCATGTGGTCGGGACGCTGAATACAGATTGTGATATCTCTAAACCCACGTGCCTTGAGGGCGTATATGGCCCCACGGCTGACCGCACCAAAACTGAAGATTATCGTCCTGCGTTGATTTCCGTAGTGCCCGTCGATACCTTTCAGTTGTAAGGCATGTAATACGGCGCAGTAGCCCGCTATTTCGTTGTTCTTATAGAAGGTGTGGCGACCAATCTCTCCCTTAGGCCCCCACACAAACATATCCTCAAAGGAAATGAGTGTCTGCTTGCGATCGATAGCAACTTGGGTGAGAGCCCTTTGCTGTACGCAATGTGGCCAGCCCCAGAGGATTCCACCTTCACGAAGTTCCTGTAAATCAGATAACACCGGCTTGGGGATAATGACTCTCCCAATATTGGCCAAGAGCTCGTGGCGGGTGGCGACACCGCCCGTCCTTGAAGCGATTTCCGAGTCCCCGATATCGAATCGCGCTCCATAGCCTTCCTCAAACACCAGTTGGCGACGCACTTGTTCCGAAAGACGGGCCAAGTGCTCCGGATGAATCGGAACGCGCTTCTCATTCTCTTTTTTTGAAGTACCAATGACTCCAAACATCAATTCACTCATATTTGTTTCTCATTTCCCGAGACAATTAAGGCTCGTGCCTTACATGAAAGGACTATCAACCCTCTAAACTGCACGCATTCAGACAATTTGAACAGGTGGAGTTGATGTATAAGCCATGGTGTGTTTTATAGCAATTGTTCTTTTGTGAATTCGCTTTTTCAGTTTCAGGGTCTCTGTGGGACCATTTTGTGACCACTCTCTGTCCAAAGCGGTCACAAATCAATCCAAAGTGATACTCTAACTACATCCACCTATCTTCTTGACGTGCGATGATATGTGCTGACAGTCAATCACTATCACACTCCTTGTCCAAGGTCAGCTTTCCGGTATACTGATAATGTGTCTGTATTGACACTCGGTCGCCCAGAGTCGATCTGTTCGAACGGTGAGCGTCAGAACTGAATCTCCACATCCGCCCGATCGGATTCAGCGGCTTGAAACAGCTCTCGAGCGACATAGCCAAGCATTCGGGCCACGAACAGGTCAGGGATTTGCTCGATGCGGATATTGAAGGTATTGACCGAATCGTTGTAGAACTCGCGACGGTCGGATATCTGGTCCTCAATCTCACTTATCCGACTTTGGAACTGTGCGAAACTTCGGTCTGCTTTCAGTTCCGGGTAGTTCTCAGCAACCGCAAAGAGTGATTTCAGGGTCGAGGTCATCATGTTGTCGGCTTTGGCTTTGTCGCCCACACTCTGGGCATTCATGAACGCCGTACGCGCCTCGGTGACTTTTGTCAGGACTTCCTTCTCGTGCTTCATGTAGCCCTTGACGGTGTTCATCAGCTTGGTCAGTTCATCCTGTCGCTGCTTGAGGAGCACGTCGATATTGCTCCACGCCTTCTTGATGTTGTTCTTCAGTCTGACCAGCGAGTTGTAAATGCCAACAAGCCAAGCAATGACAATAACGGCCAGAAGGACGATACCGACCCAGATAACAGTCCACAATATTTCCATTCAATCAACTCCTGGAATAATGTTCAACATTTGAAGAAGCATTACTATACCTGCCGCTACAAAAATACCACCACCGATAAAGCAGACCATCATCAGCTTTTTCAGATTCTTGAGTACGCCCCTCTCGCTCTTATCCGAAATAATGAAAGTCTTTTCGTTCTTACCGCGTTTGATAACCACGTTGTCAGGTACCGACGAATCGTTAGCTGCCGTTCCCAGCACAAACAGATTATCGTCCGGCTCGATAAAGTACTCGTAGTACTTCCGGTCGCCTACCCTAACCGTACGGACAGATCCGCCGGACTCCATCGGCACAAGATCATCACCATCGATATTGAGTGAAGTTGGATCGTTGGGGTCTAAGTTCTTAAGAGCCTTGACAAGTTTTGACAATACTTTAATTGATCCGATCAGTCCTTTGCCCTTCTGATAGAACACTTTCTTGTAAGCCACAATGAACTCGGCCTTGTCCGGCTCGACCAATGCTCTGCCGGTTTCGTCCTTAGCGAAGAATGGAACACTTTGCTCACCCGAACCGACTCCCACCCATTTGTTTGACGAGCTCTTGCCGCTCGAGGAGCTTGATCGGCGATACTCCTTGATTTCCCACTTGTAGTACACACACTCTGTCTTTGAAAACGGCGTCTTGATTAGTTGGTCGGCTTCAACACTGCCATGTATCTCGACCACCCCCATCGCCATCGACCGGATCTTCGAAGTGGGGGTATCGCGAATGATGCGATACTTGCGCCATTTGTAGAACCCAAGGAAGAAAACGAAACCGCCAATCAGCGTAAAAACCGCGGCCATCAGATAATCTCCGGTAATTGTCATTGACTCTCCTCAGCCAATAAGGTCATTATCCTGAGAATGCCGACATCTGCTTGGGGTCAGCACCCTCAGCTATTTGCAACGATTGCTGTTCGATGCAAAGCGGTCTACAGTTTCACCAATTCCACTCTCCGATTGTTGGCTTTGCCTTCGGGCGAATCGTTAGTGTCGATTGGCTTGGACTCGCCCCAGCCTTTTGCTTCCAGGCGACCTGATTCAATGCCGTACTTCTGCGATAGATAATCAACTACCGCCTTGGCTCGATTCTGCGAAAGGGCTTGGTTGTTTTCGTCGGAACCGTCACTGTCGGTATGACCTTCGATCGACAACCTCAGATCCGGTTCATCCTCAAGTAGACGCCCGATATCTTTGAGTGTTTTGAACGACTCACCTTTGATAACATATTGACCGGGGTCGAACAGAATGCCGTGTGTGACAATCCGCCCGGTCTCGTCAAGCTGCTCTCGCATGCTCCCGCCGCCCTCGGCAAAGCGGAAATTGCGAACTAGGGTGGGCCTATCCTCATAAGACGAGCCCTCCAGTCGCACCCGGAACCCAACCGGGTTGAAACCATCCACCTTCGGAACATTGGCGACTTTTTCATTATTGATGTAGCATATCATCGAGCGTGAAGTAGCCATAATGCGCATGATATTTACGCCTTTAGGGAACCGGCCCGGAACTGACTTGTCGGCCATACGCTTTCTGTTGAGATCAAGAAAAGTACCCCCATACCCATTAGCTGAGAACTGGCCGATATTGTCACCTTTGGCATCCACCCAGAAGATAGTATATCTTTGCGATACCAGATCCGCACCATAGCTGTAGAAATCCATTTCTACGGTATACTTAGACGGCAGTGGAGCATCCGGCATCTTGGGTCGTACTAAACCAGTGTTGGTGCACATAATCCAGAAGTCTCCGCCATAGCGGACAATCTCAAAGACCCCTTTTTCAAAATTCCAGCGGTACGGGAACTCGCCTTCCTCCTCACCTTTAAGATCGTCGTAGTAGATCACTTTGTTTCCCGGCACGAAGTCGTACTTGGTGTAGAGCGTCATATCTTCGGCGGCAGGTGCGGGTGCCGGAGCTGGCGCTGGTGTCGCAACTTGTGCAGTTGTTGAAGCCGCGGCTGATTGTGCGCCCGGAGTAACGGACGAACTGGCAGCCTGGCCTTCGCGGTACTCGGTCGTATACTGACCCTGACCTGAGTAGCGATAGTATTCTTTGGGCACTTCCTTTGAGATTCTCTCAACCGCCTTGGCCAGTACCGTGCGAATCGCATCCTCCATCGGCGCGTTGGAATAGATGCCCAGAGCACCGTCCATCGAGAGATCTTCCGACCAACCACCACCGGTCATATCGGTGCTCCAACTGGTCGATTTGGCCTTGATAGTCTTCGATTTCAAGACACGACGAGTACGGATATCAATCAGCTTTATCTCCATGTTGATTTGAGCCTTGTTACTGCTGACACCGACCGAACCCATCGCTTTCTTCTTGAGTCCGCCGAGCATCCCACCACCACCACTGGCGTTGGGCTCAAAAGCGGTGATGGCACCGGTTACGAGCAGGTCCGCACTTTCCATCAGTCCTTTTTGTGGTCCTTGGCCGGACTCGGCATACTCGGACCCCGCAAACTCCAGTTCTTCGGCCAGTTCAGCCACCTCTTCGTGACTGGCCAGCACAACGAACCGACCGGTGTTCACCAGCGTAGATGACAACATTTCTCCAATAGACGCCGCCATCTCATAGCTGCATTGACTGGCCTTTGTCTTGATAGTGCCAACCGTTATCCGGGCCTTGTTACCCTGATAAGTCAAGTTTTCCTCGATGTCACCGGCCGATACTGATCCTGCCGGGATAACACAAAGGAGAAATACCAGACATAAAACCCACGCTGATTTATTCATTATATATCTCCATCATATATCCTAAAATACAGTTTTCTCTCTACTACCTGATTTCGAAGCGACACACATATTTGTTGTTGTCTAACAAAACCGGATTTTCGCCCAGTCTGTTATCCAGATTAACCTCGATCTCCACTCGGTAGGCGCCACTTTCAATATCTACATATTCATCTATATAACCTACCGTCCAATCATGGCCCTCAATATCAAATTTCCTCGGCTCGGGAGTTGAATACCAAAGTTGAGAATTTATACTGCTGAGTCCCCATTCTTCCTGAAGCATTACCAATTCTTCAGGTTCCTTTATTAATATGACACTGACCGTCACAAAATCAATCTGTCGTTGAGTACCGTCGTTACGAACCCAGACATCAAATTCCAACCACTTCTGTTCTGAACAATAGAACACGTAGAATTCCGAGTGCTTACTCTGCTTGAGGTCTACAATCTTGCAGGTCATATCAATCGGCTCTGTGTAAACATCAAAATACGCCTGAGACTGATCTTTTGTCTGACCATCAAGCGATGACACTTCGCAAGTAAAGTAAGTGGAATGAAATCCCATACGCTCCGGTACCAGATACTCGTAGACACCGTCATTTTCGGTACTGGCAACAACGGGAAGAGTCAAATAGGATACAACTCCATCGGTTCCTCTCTGTGCCTGGATTAAATTGATTTTGACCGGCCCATCCAAGTCACTGCTAGCCCAGCGGATCGTATACTGCTCACCCGCCTGCCAGGCAACGCCGGAGTCCGGGGCAGTAACATCAATCATGGATGGTAATACTTTCATCTGAGGCGTGCTTTGCTGAATCGTAGTCGTTGGTAGAATAGTCGGAATATCAATAATCTGTACTTCCGATATCGGAACCTCGGTTGCAGTAAAGTCGTGACGAACAACATCCGGCGACGCTACCGTAGTATGT
>Ga0164310_10000661_pt1 | contig 18719 bp, 20 predicted proteins | sample GuaBasSedimGuay1_FD_121795 | JGI IMG/M metagenome (GOLD analysis project Ga0164310, IMG submission 121795) | Subseafloor sediment microbial communities from Guaymas Basin, Gulf of California, Mexico - Guay1, Core 4569-9, 0-3 cm | ecosystem: Environmental > Aquatic > Marine > Hydrothermal vents... | reverse complement strand
TAATTGACTTTTGCAGATGGTCCATATTAATAATTAAAAAATCAGATATTTACTTCATCTATATAAAAAATTGGAATATGACAAATCAAACCGCCCATATATTATAATGTCTTTGGAGGTGGAGTATATGAGATGGTTGGTCTTAATTGCTATTCCCCTTCACATATTTGCCGGCTATACAATCCTGTTAACCGCACCCGACACAGAGTCAAATAAGGATAAGATACGCAATGGGCTATTGGAGTTCACCGGCGACTTTGACAAGGTTGACTGGTGGAATATGAATACCAGCGGTCAGCCAGCTTTACAGGATATTATTGACTACGATGCATTGGTAACCTGGAGCAGTAATCATCATCCGTTTCCGGAGCCAGCCGTCTGGGGTGACACACTGGCGGACTATGTTGATGGAGGTGGTCGGGTCATTATCTGCACCTACGCCTTCTATGGTGGGTCAGAGTTTACTATCGGCGGTCGGATACTTGAGGAGGGATATTCACCCCTACTGCCTGAAACGGGAACCCATAACCAGTGGGATGAGATTGACTTTTCCAACCCCGATGAAGAAGACCACCCAATAATAGAAGGCACTAACTACCTGGGAAGTGCTTTCAGGGACTATGTGGCTCTCGCTGATTGGGGCAACCTTTTGGTCCACTGGGGCTATGATGGCGAGGAAGCAGTCGCATATAATGACTCCCACACAGTTGTCTCTATCTCCTGCTATGCGGGGCACGCCGGCTCTTACTCGGACTGGGATGGTGACTACCCCCTGCCTATGAGAAATGCATTGGTGTGGATATGCCAGAATATACCTGTTGAAACATCAAGCATTGGAGAGGTGAAGAGTTTATTCCACTGAGTTTTTTCACCCATGAATTGCCAATTAGATAACAATTCAGAGTTCAAATCCAGCGATATTTCTCATATAATCTTGTATGAGGTCTTTTGAAAACAGAAAGGCGAGACGCCTTTTTCACATAGAGGATGAAATAGAGGCGGGAATATCCCTCAGGGGAAGCGAGGTGAAAGCAGTTCGTATGGGCAGGATTGACCTCTCGGGTTCATACGCAACGGTTGAGGATGGAGAGGTCATTTTGAGGGAGATGCACATCGGACAATATGAAGCAGACGGGCATCTTGACCACAAACCAAAGAGACCGAGAAAACTTCTTCTGCACAAAGACGAGATAAAAAAACTTACCTCCAGGGTTTGCGAGCGTGGCTATACTTTAATTCCACTCAGGGTATATTTTAATAACAAGGGGATACTAAAAGTTCTACTGGGTCTTGCCAGAGGCAAGAAGAAGATTGAGAAGAAGATAGAGAAGAGGAGAAAAGATGAAGAGAGAGAGATTTCAAGGATTATTAAGAAAGAACTGGGTAGTTAGCTTTTTAACTATCTTTCTGATAACCGGTTCTGCCTTGCCTTTATGTATAACTGGGATAAGCATAGAGGAGAAAACAGGTATGACAGACCTGATAATATCATTAGATAATCCCACCAAGTTTGACATTCTAAAACCTAAGAAATACCGAATGGTTATAGAAATACCGAACTGCTCAAGAAATTCCACAATCCCCGATGAGATAGAAGGGTGTGGAGTAATCACATCTGTTGACATCTTTGAGGAGGGAAGAAAGATATATATTGGTGTTAACCTCAATAAGGGAGCGACAAGGTTCAAAGCATATAATAAGAAAGAACCTCCATTGATAATACTTACAATATATGGAACCAGAATAGAGAAAGAACCAGAGATAGATAATGGGGGTAGTGATGTATATCATAATCCTAATCCGGACCACAACCTAATCGTAGATACAGTTGTAATTGACCCGGGACATGGTGGTCGTTTCACAGGAGCAAGAGGTTGCTCAGGTTCACTGGAGAAGCACCTAACACTGGATATAAGCAAACGGCTCAAGCGACTCCTTGAGGAGAATTTAGGGATGAATGTATATATGACCAGAGAGACCGACTGTCATGTATTCTTGAGGGACAGAACAGGTCTTGCCAACAAGACGAAAGCAGACCTGTTTATAAGCGTCCACTGCAATGCATTCAAAGACCCTAAGGCACATGGAACGGAGACCTTCTTCCTCTCGGAATCAAGAACCGACCTTGAGAGGGCTGTGGCACTGAGAGAGAACCAGGACTTCATAGATGAACTGAAAGATGCTCCGGAGGGTATGCAGGATTTTCTGACCACTATACTTGCATCGCTCACTCAGAATGAGTTTTTAGAGGAGTCAAGCGAACTTGCCGAATTGGTTCAGACAGCACTGATAAAACGCCTTGGATTGAGGGACAGGGGAGTCAAGCAGGCGCCGTTCTATGTTCTGGTAGGTGCCTATATGCCCGCAATCCTGGTTGAGGTCGCCTTTATGTCCAACCCCACAGAAGAGAAACTCCTCCTAGACCCCGACTTTCAGGAGAAAGCCGCATATGCTATCTATGAGGGGGTGGTTGAATTCAAAAAGAGGCAGGAGAAGCGACTTGGAATAAATTAGAACCTCAATCTCATAATGTCCTTTACCATCTTTTCACCAAACAGATAAGCCAGACCCCACGATACAGCAATAAACAGGAATACTACAACGAGAATATAAAACACCTGCGGTAGAAACCCAGAAGGCATTGCCACATTTTTCATTGCAAACCATAAGAGAAGATATGCAATACCGCTTGAAACTGAAACTTTCAAAAATGTTAGCAGTAAACCCCTGCTGAACAGATTTCTTGACAACAACCTGCCAATATAGAACACAAAAGTGAAAGACCAGACAGCATTTACAATTACTGTGGTAATTGCAATACCCAGGTATTCAATATACCTGACCAAAGTAATGTCAAGAATGAGATTGAGCGCTATAATGAATGCGCCTACCAAACTATATGTGAGCGACTTCTTCAAAGCGTATATCATACTTGAGGTGAGAGAGACCAGACCTATGAATATGAGTCCAGGAGCGTAAATAGAGAGTGCTTTCGCTGACATTGTGGTAGATAACTCAGTGAAAGAACCCCTCTGAAAGAGAACCCGTATTACCGGGTGTGCAATTAATGTCATCAATAAACCAACAGGGATATAAGCAATGGCAAGGGTTCTCGCTCCTCTATCAAAGCGATTTAATGCAGAGTTTATATTACCAGCGCCTATATCCTGGGATATTTGAGTATAATAAACTCTATTCAGGGGGACGCTGAACATCGCCTGGAGATAGGCGACAATCTGAAAACCATACTTGAGTGCCGATATACTACCCACCTGAAGATGACTGGCTACTGCCCTGTCAACCAGCAAATTCATCCTCTCCGCAATCGCACCTATTATGAATGTCATACCCACCAGGCAGACAGAGAAGCCCTTTCTCAAATCAACACCTGATACTTTAATGTAACCCCAACCCTCCCTCAGTAGTAAGGGCGTAAGAAACACTATCTGAGAGAGAGCAGAAACGAAGATACCAATTACTAAACTATAGATGTCAAATCTGTTGGTGAGTAATAAAACGGATATGGAAATGATTATTGGTGGAAACACCGAAGCAATGCTGGGCAGGATAAATGACTCAATGGCATTATGCATTGTGGCAATAACTCTGTGAGCGATATAAACAACCATAAGTGGCATAATCAGGCGAACAATTATCAGAAGGTTGCGATGATTAACTGCATCTCCACCTAAGAGATTGCAGAGATAGGGAGATAAAAGTTCAAGTATGAGTAATAGGAAGGAGGCACTCAATATAACTGAGGCAAAGAATGAGAATCCGACCCTATATGCTGATTCCCTATCGCCTTTTCTGGTGTGGTATGTGATTGATGGAACCAAACTGGCATTTATGACCTCTGTGGCGAGATAGACAATGACCTCGGGTATAGCGATTGCCAGCAGATATAAATCATATGACTCACCGGTTCCAAATGCTCTCGCTACTATTATTGCCTGTATGAGAGATAGAACCAGCGTTATGAAGTTTATGAACCCCATCCCGGCAATTGTGCGACCTACCCTATGTGGGTCCATAACAGATGTCTAAGATCTTACCTTCCTGGCGACTACACCTATCTGGTCATATGCTTTGATGGTGATACTGATTTTAGATAGGGGTAGAAGTTCTACAATTTCATAAATAATCTTGAATGGTTCACCGAAATGAATGAGTTTCCAGGTAATATATTTTATCCCCCAGGTCTTAGTGGGCTTCAACCAGGTCAGCGGTTCAAAACCTGTCTTTCTCAATATCTTATCCAGTGTTCTTCTGGTAAAGTAATAGGTGTGGAAGCGCATTATATACCACCAGTGACGCTTGAACAATCTCGCAATAGCACTACCAAAATCAGGAACCTCAAGGTATATCAGACCATCATCCTTGAGCAGTTGATTCGCTTTTTTGAGGAATCTCTTCGGGTCAGATACATGTTCAAGAACATGAAACACGGTGATGCAATCAAAGTAATCTGACTTGAAAGGCGCATTCTCAAGGGTAGATACAAATGCCCTATGCCCCTTCTGTCTGGCAATATTAACAGCAGAGATAGCGGGGTCAATGCCAAACCCATCCCACTTTCCATCAAGTATATCCAGGAAGAAACCGTGCCCACAACCCACATCCAAAAGGCGTCCACCATCTTTATAACACTCTAATATTTTCTTGTTAAACTTAAGTGTCTTTATCTTCCAGTATTGTTCTTTTAAATAGTCATTATCCTCCACCCTGAGGTAAATTCTCTCAAGTGTCTCCTCATCCTCCCGTGGGCTTGTATATACCAGCCCGCACACTTCACACTTTACTATCCTTCTTGTTGTATTGTTGGGGTCTGATTGCCTGAATCTCAATATGCCATCGTTATTTTCTCTCACCGAATCAGGATATAAAACCTTACATCTGCCTGAACCACATATAGGGCATCTGACATCAACGAGTTCCATAATTTAAAAAAGCATATTAACAGAGCATCTGGCTATTCTACGAAAAAACAAATTATAATAAAACACTATTTATAACTACCCATGAGTTCTTCAAGATGGTTCAGTATGGTTCTCTCAACCGAATCAATGTCTCCCTCCACTTCACACCCTGCTGCCTTTTCATGCCCTCCGCCTCCGAGCGCCATAGCAATCTTATTCACATCCACCTTCCCCTTTGACCTCATACTAACCTTCACCTTGTTGTCTTCCTCTCGGAGCAGAACCGCCACATCTATTCCCTTAACTGCCCTTGCATACTCAATAAATCCATTGACCTCCCGAGGGTCAAACTTATTATCATCAAGCATCTTACTGGTTATCCTAATAACTGCTATTTTACCACCCATTTTCAACTTTATTGATTTTAGAGCATCTCCAAGAAGAAGTATGAACTTAATATCCTTATTCTCGTTTAATACCTTATGTATTATATAAGGGTCAACGCCAACACTTATTAAACGAATTGCTGTTAGATGTGATTTTCGGTTGGTATTAGCGTAGGAAAAATTGCCAGTATCTGTAATTAAACCCACATATAATGGCAGAGCAATATCAAATGACAACTCTACACCCAATTCTTCAATTAAATCCAACGCCATCTCTGCGGCCGATGATGATTCTACATCCACCAGATTTATATCACCGAACATAGAATTGCTCTTATGGTGGTCTATATTTATAACCACCCTACAATTTTTTAACATATTCCTGAATGCAGGCTGAAGGCGGTTGAGGTCTCCGCTGTCCAGAACTATAGCTGTATCATAATCCCTGGGTTCTTCTTTGGTAATCTCACAATTTTCTATTACAAACTTCAAGCGGTTTGGAATCTCACCCTCCCAGATAAGGTAAGAATTTATTCCTTTCGCCCTGAGCGCTCTCCACATTGCAACCATGCAACCTATGCTATCACCATCTGGTTCAATATGACTGCTTACTATTACCCCACTTGAATTGAGTAATCGCTCTGCAATCTCCTTTACAGTTTCTCTATATCTAATATTAGATACACCATCCACCTGAACTACAACCTACCCTTTCTTCTCAAATCGTTTAATATATTAATCACTCTGAAGCCTGATTCTGCACCCTTGTCTCTGAAAAATCTGAGAACCGGAGTATATTTCAATCTTATGTTATCTCCCAGAAAACGCTGAATTCTTGACGATGCTCTCGTAAGGGCTTTCAAGGAACTTTCTCTTTCCTCTTCAGAACCAAGAGCGGTAAAATATACATTTGCGAATTTGAGGTCCTTAGTCATCTTAACTCTTGTAATAGTAACCATTCCTATCTTCTCGTCAGAAATCTTTGTCTCAAGTATCATACTCACCTCATCCTGGATGAGCGACTCAATCTTTCTTATTCTCAATGCATCTTCTTCTGTCATACAAGTTTCCTCTCTGACTGTATTATCTCAACCCCATAATTCTCAACAATGAAATCCTCTATCTTACCAAATACCCTAATAATATCAATGCCAGCATTCGCCACGGTGGAAAAGCCGAAATGGACAATCTTTAATTTTCTCCCATCATCTAACTCTGTGACGCTTACATTAAATCTATGTCTGACCCTGTCTTTTATACTCTTCACAACCTGTCTCTTATCTTTTATGGTGACAACTCCATTAAGAAAAATAGATAAAAAAAGAACCCCAACTATCATATTTCTGTTTGTCTCGTTATGCTCTTCTTCTCTTTTCTCTAACTATATGAAATGACTCAATTATATCTCCCACCTCATAATCATTAAAACCATCAACACCAATTCCACATTCAAAACCCTGTTGAACCTCCTTGACATTGTCCTTGAACCTTTTAAGCGAGGAAAGATTACCTTCGTAAATCACTGCCTCATCTCTTAATATGCGAACATTGCTTCCCCGCACCATCTTCCCCTCAATAACCGAGCATCCGGCTACCGCACCCAGCTTTGACACACTGAACACCTCCCTGACCTCTGCTCTTCCAAACATTTCCTCCCTCTCCTCTGGTTCAAGAAGACCGGTGAGAGCATCCTTTATATCATCCAGAACATCATATATAACACTATATAATCTTACATCTATGTTCTCCTTCTCTATCTCCTTCTTCGCCTTCGGTTCTATTCCCACATTGAACCCAATTATCACCGCATTAGATGTTAAAGAGAGCATAACATCACTCTCCGATATTGAGCCAACACCCCAGTGAAGAACATTAGCAGTGTAATCACCAACCTTTATCTGTTCTATTGACTTCTTAATTGCTTCAGCTGTTCCAAAGGTATCACATTTCAGAATCAGAGGAAGTTCTTTAGGTCCCCCCTTCTTCATCAATTCAAACCATTCATCAAGGGATGGTCTTTTAGAGGCGACCTCCTCTTTCTTCTTCTTATCCAGAAGTATCTTACTCAACTCCTTTGCCAGCGTTTCATCCATCCCATAGAGGTAATCACCAGGGTCTGGTATTCCTGATAAACCAATTATCTCTACAGGTGTCCCAGGTAGTGCCTCTGTCAATCGTTCACCCAATGGCTCAATCATCGCCCTGATTTTTCCGGTATAATCACCAACAAGAACTGAATCCCCAACTCTCAATGTTCCATCTACCACAATGACCGTTGCCAGAGGTCCCATACTCTTATCAAGCCGTGATTCAATAACCACACCCCTCGTTCTCTTATCCGGATAACCCTCCAACTCCAACATCTCCGCCTGGAGTATAATCTTCTCCAGTAGGTCATCTATATTAATCCCCTTCAGGGCAGAAACCTCACTAAAAAGTGTATCACCACCCCACTCCTCAGGAACCAATCCCAGTTCGCCCAACTGCCTTTTTACGCCCTCAATATTGACACCGGGTTTGTCTATCTTATTGATAACAACGATTATCTCAACTCCGGCAAACTTGGCGTGATTATATGCCTCTATGGTCTGTGGCATTACTCCATCATCTGCTGCAACTACCAGAACAACGATATCTGTAATCTGCGCCCCCCTCGCCCTCATTGCGGTGAATGCTTCATGTCCAGGAGTATCAATAAATACAATTCTTTTACCTTTTATATCTATCACAGATGCACCTATATGTTGGGTTATTCCCCCATATTCTTTTGAAACATAATCTGTCTTCCTTATGGCATCAAGAAGCGTGGTCTTTCCGTGGTCAACATGACCAAGCATAGCAACTACCGGTGGTCTTCCTACAGGTTCCCCCTCATCGTATATAATCTCATAACCAAACCCTTCACCAAGAACCTCAATTATATCCCTATCTAAATATGAATTGATGTCAATGGTTTCCCCAGTCATCTTTTTATAGGTATCCATTAAATCCTCTGGTTCAACTTTGAACAGGTCAGCGAGCTCAAATAATAGTAATCCCCCGCGAACCACGACACTCTTCCCTACCCTTTCTTCCTTTGCCCTCATCTTCTTCAATCTTGTCTTTGATATCTCCTTCTCTTCTTTCTTGAGTTTCCTCCTTCTCTTTATCTTCGCAATCCTTCTTGTTTTGGTAGAAGTGGTTACTTTTTTATCCTCCAATTTTCTCTCTTCAATCTTCTTCTTGCTTACCCTTTCCTTTGTTTCTGGCTTATTATATATCCCTAACCTCTTCTCTGCCTCTTCTACTCGTTTATCTTTCTTAACCTCTCTCTTCTCTTCCTTCAGTTTCTCATCAATTCGTTTCTCTTTAATATGCTTCTCCTCTATTTTCTTGAACTTCTTTTCCTTTTCCTCTCTTCCTACCTTCTTCAACTTTGGTCCACTTACCCTCATCTCTGCTTTTTCCTCTACATCACCAGTATCCTCCTTTGTGTTCAGATACTCCTCAACCTGCTCTCTGGTCAACTTATCTGCGCCACTGGATACACTTATCCCTAGCTTCTTGAGTTCATCAACAAGCTCTTTTATGGTTATCCCTAGCTCCTTTGCTAATTCCCTTACTTTCATAACATTTCCTATTCTCCACCTTATAAATGGAAAAATAGAATTAAAAACTATACCAATAGATAATACGAATATCTATACTTAAATGATTCCTTATTAAAATATTAAAATATGAAATTCATATAGCAATATCAATCACTTTCTTCGTGCTCATATTCCTCTTTACTTTCAATCTCACCTTCACTCCCCTCCCCCTTACTCCTCTTCATATTTCCATCTTCATACCCTTCTGAAGTCATCTCTTGTTCCTCTTCATCAGTAGCATCTTCTTTCTCTTGCTCTGTTTTCTCCTCCCTTTCCAAAGCTTTGTGAAGACCGACCATCTCATCCATCTTCCCCTCTGTTCTCTTTTCTCTTTCCAGTGCCTCCCTCACCATACTCTGCAGTTCTTCTCTGGATACCCTCTTGGCTATCTCGCCTGCTTCCTTGACTATTTTCTCTGCCAGTTTTATACCGACACCTTTAACACCAACAAGGTCCTCTGGAGATGCCTCAGACACCTCATGTATGGTCTTATAACCACTATCAAATAGTGAATCCGCAATTGACTCACCTACGCCTGGTATCATCGTAATATGCTCAATAAAATTCTCATAAAGTTTCTCCTCAAAAACCTCTGCCATCTCCTCATCAGAACGGCTCCTTATATCTATCTTCCAGTCCAAAAGTTTTGATGCCAAACGAACATTATGACCGTTCTTTCCTATGGCAACAGATAATTGGTCATCGGGAACAATAATCTCAACCTCTCTCTCATCGCTATCAACCCTCACTCTATCCACCCTTGCCGGAGAAAGAGCATCAACTACCATCTGGGCTATATCATCACTCCATTCAATTATATCAATCTTCTCTCCTGAAAGTTCCCTCACAATAGATTGCACCCTATAACCCCTCATTCCAACACAGGTTCCGACGGGGTCAATATTCACATCAGATGACTTAACAGCAACCTTGGTTCTCTCTCCTGGCTCCCTTGCTATGCTTACTATCTCAACATAACCGTCCTTTACCTCTGGTATCTGCTCCATAAACAACGCCTTAACCATATCCGGATGAGACCTTGATAGTATTATTTGAGGTCCCCTTCCAGTCATCTTTACCTTCAGTACCAGCGCCCTTATCCTTTGACCATGGCGATAAACCTCATTGGGCATCTGCTCCCTTATTGGAAGATAAGCCTCCGTCTTACCAATATTAACTACCAGCATTCCCCTTGTGTCCCCCTGAACTACACCTGATATGAGGTCTCCTTCCCTATCCTTATATTCGTTATATACTACCTCCCTCTCAGCCTCTCTTAACCTCTGAATTATAACCTGCTTGGCGATTTGTGCTGCATTCCTTCCAAAAGTCGCCGGGTCAACATCATATTCTATCTCATCGCCAATCTCTGCATCCGAATCTATCGCCCTTGCTTCCTCCAGACCTATCTCAATAGATGGATTCTCAACTTCTTCAACTACTGTCTTAACCCTTACCACTTCAATCCCGTCCTCAAGCTCCCTCAGTCGTATATCCATCTCCTCAACATCAAGATGGCTCCTCCTGGAGGCGGATGAAAGCGCTGATTCTATCGCCTCTATGAGCACCTTTCTATCAATATTCTTTGACTTTGCAAGTTGGTCAATCATGGTCTGAAACGAAGTATCCAATCTCATCTCATCAACTCCTGCTTAATATGCTTAATATTACCACTAACACTATCCCTATCCCTTCCTCTGAAGTTCCTCTTCCAAGTCCATTTTTATGCGTATTACTTCAAAATCGTCAAAGTTTATACTACGCATATTACCATTAACATCAATTATACAATTTCGCCCTTCAATATTTAACAATCTACCAACACCGCTCTCCCCATCCTCAGTTCTGAATGATACCTGAGAATTTATGAACCTCTCACAATCACTTATATTCCTCAACTCCCTCTCAATTCCAGGGGATGATACCTCAAGAACATACCGCTCTTCAAGTCCCCTCACTTCTTTAAGGTCCAGCATTGCTCCTACCCTTGAACTGACACTGGCGCAATCCTCAATACTTACATAACCATCAGTATTGTCTATAACAATTCTCACTATAGTTCTTCTCTTTGACTTCATGAACTGCAAGTCATATAGTTCAAAACCCATTCGTTCTAATATAGGAACTACTAACTCACTTAATTCCCTTATTACCTTCTCCTTCTCTTCCATAACCAACCGTTAATTATACCATATCCTTAATCCTCTCAATAAGAGTGCTAATGGCTATATCTTTATCCATACTTTCAACAACCTCACCCTTTATGAACAACACTGCTTTACCCTTACCAAAAGCAAGACCTATATCTGCCTCCCTCGCCTCTCCCGGACCATTGACCTCACAACCCATTATAGCAACCCTTAGCGGTTTATCAATATTCCTCAACATACTGTAGGCATCTCTCACAATAGACAAGTAATCTACCCTGCATCTAGCACACATAGGACACGATACGAACTCTATCCCCCTTTTCATCAAACCCAAAGAACACAAAATTGAATACCCAATCCTTATCTCATCCTCCGGCTCACCAGTAAGCGAGACCCTTATAGAATTACCAATGCCCGAATTAAGTATAAGCGCAAGACCCACCGAAGAACGAACCACACCCTCGCTACCATAACCCGCCTCTGTTATCCCTATATGAAGGGGATAGTCATACCTCTCGCTGAACAATCTGTTTGCACTCAATGTAATGTGGATATCGTATGCCTTCAGCGACACAACAATATTGCTGAAATTCTCCTCTTCAAGAATCCCTATATGTGTTTCGGCGCTATAGACCATTGCTTCAGGGGTAATACCTCCAAATCTGTTCTTAATCTCATTCGCCAATGAACCAGCATTAACCCCAACTCTGATATGAACACACCTCTCTTTTGCCAGTTGGGCTATCTCCCTCACCGCACCTATGTCCCTTATATTCCCTGGATTCAACCTCACACCACTCGCTCCTGCCTCAATCGCTGATATGGCATACTCAGGTATGAATTGGATGTCAAACACCACTGGTATAGGTGAGCCAGCAACGACCTCAGGGAGAACTGATAGAGTGTCTTTATCTGGAACAGCAACCCTGACTAACTTACACCCAATATCAGCGACACTCTTTATTTGAGCAAGAGTTGCCTCAACATCTATGGTTGGGGTCTTGGTCATTGTCTCTACGATGATAGGTGCATCCCCACCAATCCCAACATCACCTATTAATAACTTCCTAGTATTATGCCTTGCTAACCTGTTAGAACACATACCTTATAAAGTCAATAACCAGAGTGAATACTACAATACTCACAATTATTAAAAACCCTATCTGCTGAAATATCATCCTGGCTTTCAAACTTATCATCCCACCTTTAATTGCTTCAACAATGTTTATAACTACATTTCCACCGTCAAGAACTGGTATAGGTAACAGATTCAGGATAAACAACCATACCGAGAGAAGCGCCATGAAATTTATTAGGTTATACCAGCCCGACCTAGCAAACTTACCCGCAAAATCCGCTATGGTTAATGGACCACCTAACGCTTCCTTCGGGTTTACCTGTCCAGTAATCAAACCCCAAATACCTTTCAGAGTTAGCAATACAATATTCAATGTATCTTTTATACCAATGGTTGCCGCCTGAAGCAGATTCTTCCTTACCAGGCGTTCCTTCATACCCGTGAGAATCCCTAATTTACTTATCTCATCAATTCCCTCTCTCTTTATATTTATCAAACGCCTTTCGCCGTCTCTCTCAATGGTCAATTTGACCACTTTATCCTGGATTTTCAAGCCCTCTTCAATATCTCGCCAACTGGTGACCTCATTCTTACCAATGTAAAGCACCCTGTCCCCCTTCTTGACACCCGCCTTATCAGCCGGAGAACCGGGAACAACAACTGAAACAACATTATCCTGAACGGGGTAAACACCTACCACACTGTAATTCTTCTCCCTGTCATAAGCGGGATTAACCTTTATGTTGACTGGATTTCCACCCCTGTCTATCTTTAACTCAATCTCTTCACCCCTTGAATTTAATATAATCCTTTGCAGTTCATCCCAGGATGACACCTTCTCACCATTAATGGCGATAATTCTGTCACCCGGATTAAGACCTGCTTTCTTCGCAGGTGATATTATCTCCTTACCCCCAATCTCCACCGTCTCCATAACCGAGCCAATAACAGGTGGAAAGTAGAACTCTTTATAACCAACCGAGTAAACGAGGAATATGCATAGAAATGCAAGAATCAGGTTCATCAAGGGTCCACTGATGACCACCAGGATACGCTTACCTGGTCCCTTGGAGTAATAATCACCCTCTTTAACCGGCTCACCACTCATGATTGCCTGTTCACCCGACATCCTCACATAGCCCCCCAGTGGTATAGCAGAGAGGACATACTCAGTAACCTTTCCCTTTATAGAGAATATCTTCGGTCCAAAACCTACCGAGAACTTGAGCACTTTTATACCCACAGCGCGTGCAGCAAGAAAGTGCCCCATCTCATGAAACAGAATTAAGACACCAATCACAAAGACAAATGCTAATATGGATACTATTTCAAACCCCCTTTAATTAGAGATGTTACAAAATTTCTGGTCTCTTCTTCCTTCTCAAATATATCAAGGATATCTGTTATTCTACCACATTCAATGTTTTCAATTGCCTTCTCAAGCACAATAGGTATATATCTAAAGCCCAACTTATCCTCAATAAAAGCATTCACTGCGACTTCATCAGCGACAGAGACCACGGTTGGACACAATCCCCCTTGTTTTCCCGCCTCAATAGCTATTTCAAGACAGGGGAACTTCTCTGTATCGGGCTTTATAAACTCAAGGTTATTGAACTCATACATCTCATAATCAGCTGAACGGCTTTCATACCTTTGAGGATATGTCAAAGCATACTGAATTGGAATAGCCATGTCAGATGGTGCAAGTTGAGCAATATATGAACTATCCACAAGTTTTATCAATGAATGCACAATACTCTGGGGATGAATTACCACATCAATCTTCTCATACGGTATTCCAAAAAGGTGGTGCGCCTCAATTACTTCAAGACCCTTATTAAACAGCGTTGCAGAGTCGATGGACACCTTCTTCCCCATTCTCCATTGCGGGTGGTTCAACGCATTCTCCAGAGTTGCTTTCTCAATCTCATTTTTGCTTAGGTTGAGGAATGGACCTCCGGATGCGGTCAAAACTATCTTATCTAACTCCCCTATGTCTCTGCCTTCAAGACATTGAAAGATAGCTGAATGCTCACTATCAACGGGAAGTATACGAACTCCCCTCTCTTCTGCCAGTTCCATTATTATATCCCCTGCCATCACCAGTGACTCTTTATTGGCAAGCGCTACTGTCTTACCAGCTTTTATTGCCTCAATGGTTGGTCTCAACCCAGCAGAACCAACAACCGCTATAACTACCAGGTCAACATCGGGTAGAGTTGCCACCTCTATTATTCCCTCATCACCTGTCATAAGCTTGAAATCCTCTCCAACAAGTTTTACCAGTTTTTCAGACGCTTCTTTATCCCTTATCGCAACTACTTCGGGGGCATATTCAATTACCTGTTCAGCCATAATCATCCAGTTCCTATTGCAAGCCAGACCTACTACTTTGAACATTCCACTCAGCCATTTGGTCACCTGAAGAGTGGTCCTTCCAATTGAACCCGTTGAACCTATTATGCAAATCCTCTTCATACAGGGGAACTTTATACAGTAGGATTAACACCCAAGCCATTCAAACAACATTAATAAGTAATAAAGTGTAGGTGCTGCAAATATCATCGAATCAAACCTGTCAAGAACACCACCATGTCCGGGTAGTATCTTGCCCGAATCTTTCACTCCAGCATCCCTCTTCATAGCACTCTCAACCAGGTCTCCAAGTATGCCAGCTACCGAGATTATAATACCAATAATAACTCTAACCACCAGCGACTTTATTTCTATGCCGGGTATTAAATAACTTCCTAATGTGAATATCGCCGTTCCAATAACAATACCACTGATTGCCCCCTCGCGAGTTTTCTGGGGACTTATTTCCGGTGCTATCTTTTTTCTCCCGAATCCTTTTCCCATAAGATAGCATGCAACATCAAGAATCCATATAGTGAGAAAGAGAAGCGTAACTATCCACTGACCACCAACCATCTTCCTTATAAGAATTAAGTGTCCAAGGAGGAAGCCCACATAGAATATCCCATTAAGGGTCACTGATGTAACAAATATATAACCACTGGTTCTACCTCGCAGAATACCCCACACCAAACTCGCCAGGAATATAAAAACCAGAATATAAAGTGCAATGGTAGAATCGTATAGATACATAAGGATAGATATAGTCATAGAGCCCAAGATAGCTACATAGACATTTGGAATCTTACCTTTGGCTTTAAAAAGGTCAGTGTATTCAATGATGCCAAAGGTAATGAAGGCAATGGTCATCAATGCAAAGTGCAATGTATCGCCATATACGGTTATAAATAATATTACAGGGACCCAGATAATTATTACTATTACACGCCATAGAAACATAACTACTCAACCTGTTCTATTCCTCCAAACCTCCGCTCCCTCTTCTGATAATCAATTACTGCCTCAACCAGATGATAGTCCTTAAAATCAGGCCATAGAACAGGGTGGATAAATAATTCAGTATATGCTATCTGCCACAACATAAAATTACTTATCCTCATCTCTCCACTTGTTCTTATCAGTAATTCTGGTTCTGGCATAAAATCAGTATATAATTTGCTAGAAAAGCACTCCTCATCAATCATGCAGTGGTCTTTCCCCTCTATGGTCTCTGCCACAACTTTTCTTACCGCGTCAACAATCTCTGCTCTGCCACTATAACTCAGTGCAAGGGTGAGCATCATACTCTCACAATGCTCTGTTGATTTTGCCACCCTCAATAGTTCAGCCCTAGTAGATTCTGGAAGGTCTTCAATTCTACCTATGTATCTCAACCTTATGTCATTGTCAAGCATCTCCCTCTCCTCTTTGCATAAATAATCCTCCAGCAGGGTCATAATTGCCGAAACCTCATTGGGTGGTCTTTTCCAGTTTTCAATGGAGAACGCATAAAGGGTGAGAAATCTAACTTTATCAAGTCGTTTTGCTGCTCTTACTGCCTGTCTGACTGCCTCTAAGCCTTTTCTATGCCCTGACACCCTGCGAAGATATCTCTTCTTCGCCCATCTCCCGTTTCCATCCATAATGATTGCGATGTGCCGAGGGATTTTGTCTCTGTTGACCTCTTTCAGGAGTTCTTCTGCTCTGTCTGATAACCTCTCAACTTTAGCCATTAATTAAGCACCCATTTATTCCTTCATCAACTCCTCTTTTTTTCTCTCTAATAAAATGTCTATCTCCCCACAATACTTATCTGTCAGCTTCTGAACCTCATTTTCATACCTTATCCGGTCATCCTCGGATATCTCCTTTTCCTTCTCCATATCTTTGAGAATCTTATTTGTGTCAGACCTGGTTCTCCTGATAGATATTTTACCCTCCTCAGCTAATCTTCCCACCAACTTTGTCAGCTCCTTGCGTCTCTCTTCTGTCAAACTTGGAACCTTTAACCTTATCACTTTGCCATCATTCACAGGAGTCAAACCGAGGTCAGAACCATAGATTGCCTTCTCAATATTTGGAATAATGGACTTATCCCATGGTTGTATCATTAATAACTTAGGTTCAGGTGCTGACACAGTTGCAACCTGATTTATGGGAGTTGATGTTCCATAGCATTCTACCTTGATATTGTCCAACAAACTTACACTTGCAATGCCTGTTCTTATTGAAGCCATCTCCTTGCTAATCGCCTCAACTGCCTTCTGCATGGCTTCTTCAGTATCCTGCATCAACTTATCCAAATCGTTGTTGTTCACAATTAACCTCCTCCCAATAACTTATTTAAAAATAATAATTTTTAAGAGATATATGTTCCTATCTCCTCGCCCATCACCACCTTACATAGATTACCAAGTTCAAAGATATTGAATACTATTATTGGCATCCTATATTGCATCGCCATCATAACAGCAGTCATGTCCATAACTCCATAGCGATTATCCAGATAACTCTGATAGTCAATATGTGGTATAAAATTTGCCGATGGGTCTCTCATAGGGTCACCATCATATAGCCCTCTAACCTTGGTCCCCTTTACCATTACATCAACATTCAACTCTATACTCCTCAATATTGCAGCAGTATCAGTGGTGAAGTATGTGTTTCCAGTTCCACCCGCAAGAACTGGTATCCCACCTTTCTCTATAAGTTCTAGCGCCCTCTGGGGGACATACTCAGCCACCAGAAAACCTACTGGTATTGAGGAAAATGTCTGCGACATAATGTTAAATCTGGTTAACCAGTTCTGAAGAATAATTGAATTCACAATCGTAGCCATCATTCCCGCCTGGTCTGATGGCACTCTCCCCAAACCGAGACGCTCCATCTCACTTCCTCTGAGTATGTTCCCTCCACCAACGAGAAGAGAAACCTGAACACCCTCCTCAGTTATCTTCTTTATATCTCTACAGAATGAAGTAATCATCCTGTCATCATAGACACCATCGCTAAATCCCGATAGAAGCTCGCCTGATACTTTGAGCAATATTCTTCCAGGTCTTTCTCTCGCCATTTCTACCCCCCTAAAATGCCCTCATCTAAACTACTCACCGAGCTTAAAACGCGCAAACCTACTCACGCGAATATTCTCATTAAACTTAGAAATTGCCTCTTTTATCAGTTCACCTACAGTTTTATCAGGGTCTCTAACATATGGCTGGTCGTATAGGCAGACCTCAGAGAAGCGTTTCTGAAGCTTCCCCTCTACTATCTTTTCTACTACCTTATCGGGCTTGCCAAGGTCTTTAATCTGTTCATAGAATATCTTCCTTTCCCTCTCTAAAACCTCTTCAGGAACTTGGTCTTTTGAGACATAATCAGGTGCCGACGCTGCTATATGCATAGCAATATCATAAGCTAATCTCTTGAATTCCTCCGTCCTGGCAGCAAAATCGGTCTCACAGTTTAACTCAACAAGAACCCCAAGCCTATTACCTGGGTGAATATATGCTGATACTACGCCCTCCTGCGTCTCTCTACCCTCTTTCTTAGACGCCTTCGCCAGACCTATTATCCTCAACTTCTCAATTGCCAGTTCCATATCTCCGCCTGCTTCTTCAAGCGCCCTCTTGCAATCCATAAGACCAACACCAGTTCTGTTCTTTAATTCCTTGACCATCTCCGCTGTAATCTTCATCATTACCTCCACAAATCATCTCTATAACAAATTCATAAAATCTCTATAGTTCACTTGACCTCCTCTGTCTCTTCCTCTATTACCTTCTCCTGCAAAATCTCACTCTCTTTACCATTTTCCTGGTCATTACCAACAGATGCTACCTGTGGAATATTACCCTCGGTAGATAGCCCCCTTCCCTCAATCACTGCATCTGCCATAATAGAAGTTATCAATCTGATTGCCTTTATGGCATCGTCATTTCCAGGAATAATATAGTCAATTAAGTCAGGGTCGCAGTTCGTGTCCACAATGGCTACAATTGGAATCCCTAATTTCCTTGCCTCAAGAACTGCTATATTTTCATTTTTAGGGTCCACTACATAGAGCATAGATGGCTATCTATTCATACCCCTAATGCCTGAAAGTATCTTCTCCAATTTCTCTTTCTTCTTCCTCATAATCATAGCTTCCTTCCTGGGAAGTGCATCAAGCGAACCATCCTCTTCTATCTGTATCAGTT
>Ga0164310_10000660_pt1 | contig 18734 bp, 25 predicted proteins | sample GuaBasSedimGuay1_FD_121795 | JGI IMG/M metagenome (GOLD analysis project Ga0164310, IMG submission 121795) | Subseafloor sediment microbial communities from Guaymas Basin, Gulf of California, Mexico - Guay1, Core 4569-9, 0-3 cm | ecosystem: Environmental > Aquatic > Marine > Hydrothermal vents... | reverse complement strand
CGTACAGTGCGCGGTACTTCACGGCGTATCAGGCGACGAGTGGCCACTGGGAGTACGGGCCGAACACCTTCTGTGGCGGCACGTATTCGGGAGTCGTGGTGTTCTCTGGTGACGGGACGCTGTACGACGATGTGTGTGTGAACGTCACGGCGAGTGGGAGCGAACTGAACAGTGTGGACTCCGTATCGCTCAATCAGATTGGTGCCGGTGGTGTGAGTCCGATTCCAGAACCATACAAATTTGCATCGATGCTTCTTTATTGTGCTGCCTTTGTGCATTGGTTGATGGGTCTCTTGGTTGCAATCTCTGAAGGTGTTCTTCCTGTTGATTTCCTAGTTGGCCTAATTGGTGCATGGCTCAATGCAGCTACCATGGATGCACTGAGACTTGCAGGGCTTGCCATCACCATCCAGATACTCCTTCATGTAATTGATGCCGAAATTGTACAAATCATAAAAGATTGGGGCAAGCCTCGAATGATATGGGGAGTCATAGGTGTCGCATTTTATTTCAGTATTATAGCAATAATGTGGATTGTGTGGATTCAATACCTTGAGATTTCCCTATCGCTATTCATGGAGCGTTGAAATGATGGCGGAAATGGTTTCAACATTGACCTATCATATTCTAGGTGTCGGTGTAGGACTCGCGATAGCAAGTGGTTTCTTCTGGGGGGACAAGTACAGTACTCGATACTACAACAGAATACTGAAACTCATGTTTGGTGGCAACATTCGTTCTCTTCGTACAGGGGAGATTCCAATAGTTCTTGCGTTTCTGTTGAGCGTCCTTCTTTTTGACATAGGCAATATTGAAAAAATGCTCACTGCGATCATTGGCTGTGAGGTGGCATATTTTGTGATAGGGCTGTCCCTCTTCACAAATTGGCGGCTTGGTCCATTCTTTTTTGCGCCACGACATGGAATCCGGGCATATTGGATCGTCAACGCCTTTGAGAAGAGGGGGACCATTGTTGAGAAGTTTCTCTCAGCCAATGTGGAGAGTATGTTTTGGGCAGCAAGAACTGGCAATAGCAAATCTGCACATCTGCTTAGCTCTCTGTCACAGAGAGATGATGAATTAGGTCAGCGAGTCCGAGTTCTGATTCAGTATCTGGAGGAACAAGCAGGTCAATAGAAAGACATGGATGAGAATGGCAGTGATAGAAACTTGACTTTGCGGATGTCCACTTGCCCGTCTGATGCGAGATTCATAGATATGAATGCGATACTCTTTCGTGGGAGCGGCCATGTGGATGGCATCACAACTGCAGTCCGTGCTGGTTGGCGTCTGTTTGACTTGTGGTGGGAATACAGACCATATGGCGGACCGGGTACGCTCAACACACACAAAGGAATATGGTTTGTTGCATTGTTTCTCGTGAAGTTGACAATCATCATAGTCTGTGTGTACTATGCCGCGTACTTTTTCAATTTAGGATTCTCCGTACCCCTATAGAGGTGAATGGAATGCAACCAGAGCTCTTGCTCATAATACTATTCTCGTTTTCTTTACCAATCAGTGTGTATCTCTTGGAAAAAAGATACCTTCCTCAAGTAGCCCCTATGAAAGGGCGGGTCGTTCGCGAGACGATTGAAAGACATTTGAGAAAGGATGAATCCGCAGAGAGTTTCTTCTTTGCACTTTTTGAGAAGTACGAAAACGTACCCCCCGGGTCCAGTACTGGGAAGATAGAATACGATTCGTTCAAGGAAACTTTGCCTGTCCATGATCCACTGTACAAGACTTTCAACGAATACCTTGGTCGGTGGAAGGAAACACAAGGAGCAAGAGCCAGTTCTGATTCAATCCAACATAAGTAACACAGTACGATTCTCAGATGAGAACAAGCGGATTGTGATGTTTGAGCACCGGGGCGATGCGTGGGCTGAAACCACGAAATGCTGGTTCAATCTGTACTTCTATCCTCAGGACAGCTCTTCAGGCTATCGGAGTTCAGGGTACATCTACACCTCGTTCAGGAAGACGGCAAAGTTGTGGTGGGGGCATTTCTAGGGTGGTCATGGAGCAGTCTATACCACTATTGACGGTCAGAGCGACGGGGATTCGTGACTCAAGATCTCTTGGATAACGCCCTGGGCCGAGTTTGCAGCCTGCTGCAGGCCCACGCCGGAACCTGCGGTGTCGGTGCCGACTATGTATAGCCCGGCCACGGGGGTACGAGGGCCTGGCCTATCAAGATCTGTCTGCCCTGGCACCAGAGCGGCCCGCGTTGCATACGATATCTGGGCATGTTCCATCTCGATGTGCTCAAGAATCTCAGGATGGTACTTCTCAAGGCCATTGCTCTTCATCATATCGACCTGTTCATCAAGGGTCTTGCCTTCCATTGCAATCATTGCGATTGCGACCAGCTCTTTTCCAGCCGGGGCACAGCTTGGATCAAAGCTTGACACGGAAACAATCCATCGATTCGGAGTTGGATGAACAATGACACGTGACTTGCGATCGCCCACGACCACCTCATCAAGTCCGAGCCAGAGAGTGACACCACGAGTGATACGCATGTGGCTCCAACGCTTGAAGAAATCGATGGTTTCCTGCCTGTCGGAATCTACAATCCTGGGCATCTCCCAGAGTGGAATGTTGCTCACGACGCAGTCATGTTCTATGACTGTGTCACCCACCGTTATGCTGCGGACCCGCCCGTCACGCTCGGTGATCCTGCGAACTGGAGCGTTCAGAAGATAGGCACCGTTGATAGCCTTGACCACCTCTTCGACCAAGTACTGCATTCCACCAATCACGTAGCCCTCGTCGTACTCTGTGGAGCCGAAGAGAAGTTTCTTGATGGTTTCAAGTTTGGAGGACTCCTTGTCTGTGTCCTTCAACGTCCGCAGCGCCTCATAGGCTGAGGCCTCATCTATGCCGACGCCAGCGGCCATGTAGATGGCGCTTTGCATCACATCGAGTATCACCTGATTGGTGGCATTGTTACGTTTCATGAATTCAAGGAACGTGAGGTCCTTGTAGCGCTTCATCTCCTCCAGCTTCATTGTCTTGATCTTGGCCCCTATGCGAGCAAGACCCAAGCGCCCACGGAGACCCGTCAGTGGCCACTGCAGAGTCTGGCCGACACTCGTGGGAATCGTACCGACGCGGTCGTGGACTCTGAAGTACCACCCCTCATGGAGAACAAACCTCGGTAGGGTGGGAAGATAGGTGCGCATGAAACGAGTGAAGGCGCCACGGGTCACGCGAGTGATTACATGCAGACCATGGTCGACTCTGAACCCGTCCACCCAATAGCCATGCCACACGCCTCCTAGACGGGATTCCTTCTCGACGACAAGTACCCGCTTCCCGTTAGCGGTCAGGGCGAGGGCCGTGAGAAGACCGCCGGCCCCACTCCCGGCAATAATGACATCGTAGTCCGATGGCTCTACGTCATGCAGAGTAGTCTGTTTCATCGCCGTAACCGCTCGTCCCACTGATAGGCGGGTACTTAAGCCTGTCCTCTGATGTTACAGAATGTCGACAGGCCGATTCAGATTTGCAGACTCGTAGGCGGCGTCTACAACACGGTGAGCAGCGATTGCGTCTGCAAAGGACGGCGACGGGTCGACGCCCCGTCGTAGTGCTGTGAGAAACGCGTAGCTCAGTGCTGCATAGCGCTCGCTCCCCACGGCAGTGAGCGCGTCAAACCCCTCCACTGAGAGGTCGTTTCTGCTGAAACCCAGATGTCGCATGAGCGCCCCATTGGCCCGTTCTTCGTCCACCTTCACTGGCACCTCACCTTGGAGATGGTACTCGAGGTAACGATGACCCGACTCCAACCGAATGGCAATGAACCCTTTCTCGAAGAAAAACTCGACAAACCGCTCGTTAGGGCGCTCGACCCAGTGCCAGACTGAGTCTATCGTTGACACCATCCCATTCTTGTGTTTCAGACTCACAGAGGCCATGTCTTCGACCTCGCGCCCGGCATAGAACCCCACCCGAGCAAACACATTGTCGACGGCGCCAAAGAGCCACAGTAGGATGTCAATGTCATGTATGCTGTGCTCAATCAGCGTTCCACCACCCGCAATCGCTCTGTCACCGCGCCAGCGACTGTAGTAGATGTAGTCCACCGGGAAACGCTGATCATCGCGAATGTGTGCCAACATAGGCTTGCCGAAGTCTTTCTCAGCAAGCAGATCTTTAGCGTACAGCAGAAACTGATCATATCTGAGAACCAGACCAACACCTGTTGCAACACCCGCATCCTGCGTCACTGCAAGCATGTCACGTGCCTGTGGGCAGCTATGAGCCAGGGGTTTCTCACAGAAGACAGCTTTCCCCGCACGTGCCGCAGCCTTCACCATGTCGCGATGCTTATTCGTTGGGGTGCAGACATACACGACATCAACGTCCTCGTCGGACACGAGTTCATGGTAGTCCACGTAGGACTTTGGAACCTCAAACAACTCCGCCGCGGACCTAAGCGCGTCTGTGTCCGTGTCGCACACCGCCTCAATCCTTGCATCGACCAGACCGGCAGAAATGAGAGAGGCTAGACCAGTCAGATGGGTCTTGCCAATGTTGCCAGTGCCTATCAGGCCCACACCGACTCGATCACTTGGTCCACTCAATTGAGTCTCCCTTGCCGGGGTAACCCGTGTGCGGTCCTGTATTTGAGTCTATTGCGAGGATGTTCGAAAGGCAATACAGCGTCATACTTGTCGGTGACACGACAACTATTATCTGTCAGTCATGCAAGCTGGGGCGAGCAATAGGTTCTCACTGCCCATCATGGAGACAGCGCCACTTGACAACACTTCAAGAAGTACTCAAACTGGCAAGGAGCAGGCTCAAGCGAGGTGACCGTGTCACTGGGGCAAAACTCTTGGTCAAGGCAGGGGACACCCTCAGTTCTCATAGCCGCTTCAAGAAAGCAGCAAAGATCTACGAGGAAGCTGCGGAGGCATACCGTGAGGCGTACCTTGCAGACGAGTGTTTTACGGCACTCGACAAGGCAACACTAATGTTGATTCGAGCAGGGCAGGACGCGAAGACACGCCAAGAGATTGTACGCATAAACACGCGTGCAGGTGATATCGCGGAAGAGGCCACCGAGCATCGAAAGGCTGCAGAGTACTTCTTTAGGGCCGCGGACTTTGCGGGCGACCCCCACCAACGAATGAGGCTGAACGTCCGGGCTGCAGATGCGTTGGAGAATGAGGCAGACGTTCGTGAAGAGCAGGGGGACTTCGCAGAAACTCTGAAGCTGCTGACCAAGGTGGGGCGAATCTACTACGCATCTGGCGATGAGGAGCTGGGACGGAGAATCTACCAGCGTGCCATAAGAATTGCCAAGAAGTGGGCGCAACAGGCCAAAGAGAAAGGCGACTATGCCTCTGCGGGAAATGCGCTAGCCCAAGCGGCTCAGCTGCTCCAAGACCAAGGCAATTTGGCAGAGGCACCACGCCTGCTGATGGAAGCTGGCGAGCTCTACGAAAAAGCGGGACTCTTCGAGAAGGCGGGGAACACCTACGATGCCGCCCAAGAAATCTACAGACTTGAGAGGTTAACAGCTGCGAGAAGGAAGGCGATGATAAAGGCCTCAGAGGCGTACATGCAGATGAAGGGCAAGCCCGAGGTCGTGGCTCCACTACTCATCAAGGCTGGAAACATGTTCCGTGAGGTGAACAGCCCCATCAAAGCGAAGTGGGCATTCAAGCGCGCAGGCGAGATCTTTCATGAGTTGGCAGAGAGAGCCGTTTCAGACGGTGACATTGACTCCTACGTCAAGTACCTGCGATATCAGGCCATGTGCCTCAAGAACTGGGGTGCACTCGACGAGGCCGAGGACCTCTACAACAAGGTCGTCAACTACTACGAAGATGAGGCCTCCAAGCGCGAGAAAGAAGGTAATCTGGAGTTCCAAGCAATTAGACTGGAAGAGCTTGCCGATGTGTTGTATGAGATGGGCCAGACCGAACGTGCAAATGCAGCATTGGAGAGAGCACTGGAAATCTATGTCGAGATTGCAGAGGCTGCAACAGAAGCAGAAAACCTTGAGGAGAGTTCGAGATTCTATAGCCGTGCCGCTGAGTGTGCTCTCAAGATGAACGACCTCGAGAGATGCTCGTCATTCCACTGGGTGGCAAGCGAGAAGGCTCAGATTGTCGCGGAGAACTACGAGAAGTCGGGAGTGAAAGAGCTCGCGACTATCTGGAAGAGAACAAGCGCCCTTGAGGCATTGAAGACAAAAAGACCCGCAATGAAGGAGAAAGCAATCAAACTCCTGCGCGAGTCTGCCAATGGATTCAGGGAGATAGGAGAACTAAAGGAGGCCTTTGAAGACCTCTTTCTGATCCTGACTGTCCTGTCAGAAGAGAAACCAGAGGAAGAAGACCAGTTCGGGGCACTCCTTGACGAGCTCCAAGAGATTGCACTATCAACAGGCGACGAACGCATGCAGCTTGTCCTCACTGTCTTGAGACCGCTCCAGTTGCGGAATCACTTCGCTGCGATACTGAGGCTTCAGGAGCATGAGGATGAACTCGGCGACAAGGTATCAATGCTACGACGCATAATCGAGGCAAAGAAGAGAGCCATTGAGAACTCACAGTGAGCGCCCCTTCTGAGGCCACAACGTAGAAGTGTGTGTGTCGGCAGAGTCACTCCGGTGAGTATGTTGACGGCGCATCATGAGGAAATCACAATTCGTACAAAGGGCAATTGTGACATGATTGACATAACAAGGGATGTTGTAAAGTCCGTAGAGCAAAGCAAAGTCAAAAACGGAATATGCACTGTTTTCTGTGTGGGATCCACAGGGGCCATCACGACCATCGAGTACGAGAGCGGACTGCTGAAGGACTTTCCCGAGGCTATGGAGCGTATTGCTCCACGTGACGCCGTATATGAGCACCATCTCAGGTGGGGCGATGGCAACGGTCACTCGCACGTGAGGGCCTCCGTCGTCGGGCCAAGCCTCACTGTTCCCATCATCAATGGTCGTCTGTCTCTAGGGACTTGGCAACAGATAGTCTTTGTAGACTTCGACATAAGGCCCAGAAGCAGATTGGTTCAGGTAATGATAGTGGGCGAGTGATTACTGGCGCGGTGACGCTGGCAGCTCCCAAGTCAGCTGGCTTGTGTCATCATCTGCCGGGATTGCCTCCCGGAGCTTCAGAGCGAGATAGTGCACCCGAAGAGCTCTACGAAGTCTGTGAAGCTGGAAAGGAGTGTCCCAGCCCGGAGTGCTGTCCCTGTATCCAAAGGTGTCAAGCAGCTCCCTAATTGTCTGCAGCTCTTTGCGGACTTGGGCCTTAACATCCTCAATCTCTCGGTCAATAGTCAGAGCCGCCTCATACATACCCGTTCACCAGCGAAATCTCCTCCTCACGTCGCAAGATAACAGGTGGTATTGCGCGTGTAATACCTCCCGATATATTCATCGTTCTGTGTTCCTGTGGCCACGTTTCCGCACAGCATGCCTCCGCATAGGCGTTCCGCACACCGGGCATAGACCGTCGTTTGGCGCCTTTCTCTCCTCATGCCCACACGCAGGACACTTTGCCTCCCATGTTATCTTTCTACGAAACCGTCCAGTCGGATCAATCACTTGTAGACCAAGCTCCACTGCAGTATTGAGGAGCGCAAGGTCGTTCGAAACCACAGTGACCGAGAAACCCTCTCTCTGCTTCATGAGCGCCAAGGCAATGAGACTCGCGTCCGACTCGGAGAGTACACCGTAGTCACCAGTACGACGCGCCGCCTCACTCACATCACGCATTGCTCTCGAGTCAGGTGCCTCAGCCCTGAGTCTATCGAGTGACTGAAACGTTCCGGCCCTCCGGCGGCTTGGCGCGTTGACTACCTCTTCCAGAATCGAATCCGTGGTCAGGAAGACCCCCTCGGGATGCCTGTTAAGCCAGCCGGTAAATAGTACCCCGGCATCCACAACAAACACATGCTGCAAACAGACCACCTACAGGGTCCGCGGGACCAACCTAGTGCTTAGCCGATCGTAATAGTTGTCGTAGAGCCTGATGAACCTCGTCACCTTGTCGGACTTCCTGATCCAGACAACACTCCCAGGCTCGATTTCCCACCGGGTCTGTCCATCAATGACAACATATGCGCCGGCCTTAGGCTTTGTCAGCTCAAGCTCAAGTGTGCTCGTATCAGGTATAACGAGGGACTTGAGCTCGAACCTCGGAGGGCAAACCGGCACAAAGATCAAACCGTGTACATCGGGCGTGAGAATAGAGCCGCCCGCCGCGAGAGCGTAGGCTGTCGAGCCGCACGGTGTGGCAAGCAGGGCACCGTCCGCACGACCATAGTCAACGCGTGTGCCGTCAAGGTACACCTGAAAGGTGAGGAGACGTCCGGGCAGGCGTGATGTCACGTAGACCTCGTTCAGGCAGTCGTCAAACCGGCGGTCTTCGACTCCAGAGGAGAGGTTGATGCACCGCTCAATAATACAGTCACCCCTTAGGACTCGTTCGAGGGCACTGACGGCAGTCGTCGTACTGCTCTCAGTCAGAAAGCCGACAGTTCCGCGATTGATACAGAACAACGGAGTTTCCCGGTTCCTCAGAAGGGTGAGCGTGTGAAGAATAGTACCATCCCCACCAATTGTAACAACAAAGTCCACATCCATGTCCTCAATACGGGTGGGCTCTGCGCCCTTCTCAGACACGTTACATGAGCCAAGATCCACCTGCACCTCGAGACCCTTGGATATGAGGAACTCGGTCACTCTCGCCGCAACACGCTCCATGTCGACGCGTCCAGGCTTGCAGACCAACCCGACACGTTTCCGATCCGTGAGAATTCGAGGGCTCTCCTCAATCATGACCGCCGCACTCCGCGCGTGGGGTTGCGACAATGCCATTTTACTCTTGTTGCTGGGCTTTGCAAGCGGACAGACCCAGTTCACCATAAGGTATATGAATGGAGTCACAAGAGCCACTCCATACTCGGTACCAGTTGGTGAAGCGTGTTGAGTATCAGAAAGACCGAAGCAAAGACCTTGAAGCCGGGGAGCTATTTCATAATCGACGGTGAGCCCTGCAGAGTGGTGTCCATCGAGAAGTCCAAGCCGGGGAAGCATGGAGCAGCAAAGGCCAACATCGTCGCGATTGGGTTCTTTGACGGCCGCAAGCGCAACGCGATTATGCCGGCTGACAGGATGGTTGACGTTCCGGTCATTGATAAGAAGAGTGCGACCATCATCGCAGATATGGGGGAAACCTATCAGCTGATGGACAGCGAAACCTACGAAACCTACGAGGTCCCCAAGCCTGCCGACGAGGAGATCGCTGCCAAGTGTGCGCTCAACGCTGAGGTCGAGGTCTGGGAACTGATGGGCAGACGTGTGATTGTCCGTGTCAAATAGATGGATTGTTTCGCGCCACAGTCGGAACCCTAATCTGAGAGAACAAGGCAACACTGCATGACGCCGTCGGCTGTGGTGTTATGAGTGGGCAGTAGTGAGAAAGTAGATGGAAGAGATCTGGCAATCATTCGACTTCTCCTACAAAACTCAAGAAGTCCTCTGAGAGAGATTGGCAGACATGTCAAGCTAAGTCCAAGCTCGGTAAGAAACAGAATAGCGAGGCTCGTCGAGATTGGCGTAATCAAGCGTTTCACGGTCGATGTGGACTACAGGAAACTGGGCTATGAGATACAGGTACTGGTCATGATTACTGCCAAGCCCGGCTCGTCAGAGAGGCTCTACAGAAGGCTTTGTGACTATGAGGAGGTGGCCGAGGTCTTTTGGACGGCCGGTCCTGCAAACTTCGTGTGTGTCGTCAGAGTCAAGGATATGACACAGCTCTCTCACTTCATGACCACAGAGCTGGAGCGGCTGGATAGCGTTGAAAAGGTGGAAACGATATTCTTGATGCCTGGTCCAGCATATAGTAAGGAGAACTGAGTTCAAAGAAGTAGTGGTGCGGAGGGCGAGATTTGAACTCGCGAACTCCTACGAGATGAGGACCTGAACCTCACGCCTTTGACCTGGCTTGGCAACCTCCGCCTGTTTTTCGATTCTGAAACTCATGCTTTTAACCGTAACGGCGTGTTTTGCTGAAACACTCAATCTTTCGGACACCTCTTCGAAGGTTTGAGGCGGAGGCTACAGGGTCACTTAAGTGTGTTATTTCCTCGGATTTCGTGTTACGACGGTATGTTTATCGTGTCACTGATGACAGGCTGTGAACGCTCACCAAGAGGTCGATGCCAATGACGCACCAAGAGAGCGAGCCAGAGCTGAAGAGATTCGGAGTGTCGGTCCCCGAGGATCTTCTCAGACGCTTCGACAAGATTGTGAAGAAACGTGGGTATGTGGGTCGTTCCGAAGCGATTAGAGACGCAATGCGTGGGTTCATCGCACAGTGTGAGTGGGAATCAAAACAGGAGGGGCGTCTTGCTACATTGAACATCGTGTACAGGCACCATCCGAGGCTCATGTCGGATCTCATCAAGGTGCAGCATAGCTCAAAGGCGCACGTTATCTCGACCGTGCATGTTCATCTCACACACAGCCACTGCTTCGAGGCTCTGACAATCAAGGGCGACAGGGATGACATCGAGAAACTGGCGAACAGAATAGGGGGACTCACTGGTATCGAGTACGTACGCCTCTTTGTCTTCTCGCTTCCAGACGACGAGGATGGTCACGAGCACTAGACCGTAACCGTATCATGAATAGAGGTCTGCATGATTCAACGCTCACCGCTTGTTCTCTAGGCTCATCTTGAAGACGACAGTGCCGCCGGGAGTCAGTGGCGGTCCGGGATCCAGACACTGGACATAGTAGTCAGAGCCGTGAGTCGCGAGTCCGACCACATTGGGTGGCACCCCGGCGCGAATCGCATGGAGGTATGGCGTGAATGAGGCCGCTGCCCAGACGCAGTACGCGTTTGTTTCGGACAGGACAAGCTCGGCTCCATCAATCACAATCTCGTCGCCAACTTTGAACACAGGGCATGAACCACGGATGTTATGAACTCTGATGCGAATTCTGGTCAATCTCTACACCTCGCAAGAATGGTGTGATACCTAGGAACGGACAGATACGCTAATAAGACAAAAAACATCCGAGCAACCCTGTTTCTAGCAGGTACTACCCATGGCCCGAGTGGGGTAGTGGTAACCTCAAGGACTGTGGATCCTTGGCGGCGGGTTCGATTCCCGCCTCGGGCCCCACTTACTTATTCTCCCAAGAACTGACGCAAATCCACAATTATTATACAGAGGAACTGAGGCCCCGTTCGGTGTTGAGACTACTGGAGTCGACACTATGTTTGACGAACGCGGCAGGAGCAGGGAAGAAGTCCTAGAGGAGCTCGAAAGACTTCTTGAGGCCGACTCCACGTACAGCAGTGGCCATCCCGTTGCATCGATGTCAACAATTCCACATAGTCTTGGTGTAGATGTGTTCGCGAGAACCCTTGAGAAGAATGCAGGACGACTGCACACGTTTCAGGGATCAGCAAGGGTAGAACAAGAAGTACTGCGGATGATCGCAGACCTGCTCAATCTTAAGGGTGAACCTCATGGGACCACGACATCTGGAGGTACGGAGTCCAATATCCTTGCCGTGCTAGCTTTCCGTGAACGTGCCAAGAGAAAGACTCGCTCACCAGAGATTATTGCTCCAAAAACCGCACATTCATCGATAGACAAGGCAGGATGGCTGCTTGGCGTCAAGGTCCTCCGCACTAGGGTCGATAAGCAGTATCGTGCAGTTCCTGCGGCCATTGAGAAGAAAATCAACGACAATACGATTGGCGTCGTCGTGACAGCCGGGACCACCTATTTGGGTCAAATCGATCCGATATCTGAGATTGCGGAGATAGCCCAAGATCACAAGATTCCTCTGCACGTAGATGCTGCATTTGGGGGTTTCGTCATTCCGTTCCTGAATGAGATTGGAAGAGGAGGCCAGAGATTTGCCTTCGAAGTCAATGGCGTCACAAGCGTGAGTACAGACCCACACAAGATGGGGCTGGCCCCCATCCCCGCAGGAACTATAATCTTCAGGGATCCAAGATACGTCAAGGCAATCACAAGGACTGTGCCGTACCTAAGGGGCGAGAGCTCTGTACAGGTCTCCATCCTCGGCACGCGTCCCGCTGCGCCAATCTTGGCAACATGGGCTATCATGAAACATCTCGGCCGAGAGGGCTACAGAACAGTGGTAGAGTCCTGCATGAAACATACCGACCACATAATGGAACGACTCCATCAGAACCCCATGCTGCACGCCGCGATAGAACCTGTCATGAATATCGTTGGCATAGAGAGTCGCGAAGTGCCGCTGGATACCATAATCAGAAGGATGGAACAGAAGGGATGGCGCATGGCCGCCTCACCATTGCCGCCCACACTGAGGATCGTAGTGATGCCTCACGTTACAATGGGTGCCATCAATGCGTTCTTCAACGACCTCGATGAAATCTCGATGACTATTCCACCTTGATGCCTATTGCGAACGGACAGCCTTCTTTAGGGACTCGATCTCATCCTCCAGCTCCTCAATCTTTCTAGTCAAGTCCATCATGGCACCTAGCAAGATTGAGATTAGATAGCCGTACCTCACAGCGTAGCCACCGTCAATGGGGCGGTGGAGTAGGTAGAGCTCCTGAAGGCGGCGGGCTGCATTGGTGATTGACTGCTTCGACATCTTCTCGCCGTAAATGTCTTCCATGAGATCGCGTATCTCACGGGGCCTCATAATCGGACCTTTCAGCTGAGCAAGCAGAGCCTGCAGAACCGTGATGCCCATCCGCATCCTTGGATTCATGAGTTTGGAGAAAGCGACATCCATGTCCGGCCACATACCGCCTCAACCGACTGCGGTAAACGTATGGCTGGTGAAAAACCTTTGGCCTTGGCCCCAAGAGGCCATGGAGGGCCTCGTACGGCGATGGGTCAAAAGATACGTGTACTAGTACACGCAGAAAACATGTTAAGGAGAGCCTCCTCGTGCTGGAGCGGGATTGTCTTTGAGCAGCGACATTGACAGGATCATCTTCGTTCCGGTCATCCACACGGACGCCGAGAGCGTGGAGAAGGTGAGGAGCATAGTCCGGAGCGTCCGTCCCGACGTAGTGGCAGTGGAATTGGACCGAGAACGGTACGAACAGATTCGCAACCCGCCACCCGAGGATGTGTTGCAGCAGATGTCGCCCACCGGAGATGTGGTCCAGGACCTCATGCATCACATTGCGGTCCTTGAGAGAAACTTGGGCAGCCTTGTAGGGTCTGACGCCGGTGCGGAAATGTTGGCTGCCATTGAGGAGGGCCGGGCAGTAGGTGCGAAGATAGCTCTGGTTGACAGGCCACTCCAAGCCACCATTCAGGCTCTCATGCGGGTTCCACTCGATGAAGTGTATCGATTCGCGGAACTGATACCCAAGGCCGCTCAGGAGATTGACAGCGGAGAGGCCAATGAAGTTGTTTCGACTCTGCGGGAAGAACAGGGCGTTGCAGAGATCATGTCGCAGTTCAGAGAACAGTTCCCGAGTATAAGCCGTGCACTCATCGATGAACGTGATGAGTATGTGGCGCGTGTTCTTCAGACCATTCTGGATGATGTGAAGGGCAAGATTGTGGTCGTTCTTGGTGCGGGCCACGTAGAGGGCGTCAGGACAAAGCTGGAGGAGATTCTGAGAACCAAGACTGCAAGCTAGAGGTCAAGGACCCTTATCAGCTCGTCCACTCCCTCACCGGTCTTGGCGCTTACTCTCACGACGGGGAGTGTCGCATCAATCTCACGGATGTCACGCACAAGTGAGTCCACATCAAACTCCAGTGCCTCCGCAAGATCCACCTTATTGATGACAACCATGTCGGATCGCTTGATTGTGAGTGGATGCTTGCGAATCATGTAGGGTCCCTCTGTGATGCTCACCACCACTATCTTCTTCTCCGCACCTAAGGGATACCCTGCTGGACAGATGAGATTTCCCACATTCTCGATGAACACAAGATCATACTTTGAGAGATCGACCTTCTTCAGGGCCACGCGGACCATTCGTGCATCGAGATGGCACGCAGTCTGAGTGTTGATCTGCACTGTGTCCACGCCATGCGAGGCCACACGGTCAGCATCGATTGTGGTCGCAAGGTCGCCAGCGACCATCAGAATCCTATACTTGTCTGCCAAGCGTTCGCATAGTGTTTCGATGAGCATCGTCTTTCCAGTACCGACAGAACCCATGACATCAATGGCTCGGATGCCATGCTGCTCGAAGATTGATGCGTTGATTGCAGCTGCCTCTTCATTGGCCCCGAATAGATCCTTCCTCACGTCAATTGTGATGGTCTTGTCAGTCACTAGCTGACCTCCGAGTCCTGCAACTCTGCAGTTTCAGTTTCAAGGTTTGGGTAGAGGTAGCTCCCGATTATTGGTCGGATGACCGATTTCTCGAGAATCAGTGCAACGACTGCCCACAGAGCAGCCTGTGCTGCGTCAATCATGGCGTAGATCACTGAGAGCTCGAAAGCGTCAGTGGCACTGGCAAATATCGTCATCGTGGGGATAAAGCCACCGATTATTGCGCCACCCACAACCACCATCACCCAGTATTTCCAGTCATCGCGGTCGGATGCCACATGGATTGCGTAGCCGGTCCCAATCCCGAGGCAGATGTTTCCAATCATGGGGAGAATCGGTACTTCACCGCCGCCGAAGGCACCGCCCATCCCGACGACCGCACCCACGAGAATTCCACCGGGAATCCCACCGATAATGCCGCCGAGTTCCGAAAACATGAAACCGGGAGTCAGCTCCAGCCACTCCGGTATGACTGGGATTCGTACAACAAGCCGCACGACAGCCCCAAGTGCTGCAATCATTGCCAGTGTGGTCAGAGCCACGACATTCTTGCGAAGAGGTATCTTCTTCATTACAGATGCACCGTGCGCCCTATTGGGTCGCGCCCGGCCACCTGCTCAATAAGAACCTTCTGGTCTCTTGGTACCACCTGTCGAGCTGTTCAAGTATTCTCTGTTTTACTTCTTCTGTTGACACCGCTCGATAGATGTAGTAGTATCCGCCACGAGGAAAGGTGCGCGCCTCCCTCACCACCAGACCCTTCTCGTGGAGCCGGCTCAGTACCCTCTGAACAGTAGTTCGGTCGCGCTTCACAATCTTACGAATCTCATCCACAGTCTTCTCGCCATCTAGAAGGGAGAAGTATGTCTGGACCTCTGTGGTCCTGAGGCCGCACGCGCAACAGAGGAAATCAGACGGCGTTTCAAACTCGCGCATAAAGATGCCGTCCAAAGGATCATGAGTCGTCATCGTTCTCCGCTAGTGACACTGGGCATTATCGTATAAGGGTTGTGCAATGTGCTTGCACACCCGCAATAATACTGCCTTTGAAAAGAGCACGATGACGGGCATACGTGGGTGTAGACTCCAAATGGACTTCCGCCTGCCTCACACGAGTTCTCACGATGAGGAGAGTGTCAAAGACACAGGCTACTATTGCACTCTTGGTGGAACAGAGAGTGCGACATGGCCGCCAACTGACACCCGAGATTCAACATATTATCGTTCGAGGCGACTGAATGCAGCTGGTCAACACGAAACTGTAGACCTGGAAACCTTGCGCTCACGGGAAACCGTATTCGAACCCGGCCCGTGGATTGCTCCCGAGGCGGGAAGCCCACACCTGAAGCCGGTCAACCTTGCGCCCCTGAAGGGTGTTCTTGAGTCAGACCCGATGAGATCAAGGATACTTCGAGTGCTCATCGAAGATGGCGGGTGGGTGACCACGTCAGACCTCCTCAAGGTTGCACGGCAGGTGAGGCCAATCGTAGGAGCTGTCACGATTGGCACAATTCTGAGCGGCCTCAACGATCTCGTTTCGGCACGCCTTATTTTGAGCAGGAGCCCCCTCGCCTCCGGAATGGACTGGGCTGAATGGCGCATCAACCCCGACTGGCTTGAGCCAACAAGAAGGTTGCTCCAGATGCTGACTCGAGCTAGGCTGCGGGAGGTACAGAGGGAATAGATGTACTCGGATTTGAGTAGCCTCACCATTATGAGTAAAGTTATAAGAGGGGGCGGCTCCCGTCAGCCCATGCAAGAAGCACAACTTTCCACCAAGCAAGAGTGTGATGATAGAATCCTCGAGCTTGTTGAGGAGAAACCGGAGAACGCGCTCGCAAAGAGAATCGCGGCAGCAGCAGAGCTCGCTGCACTCTCGGTTGCCGTTTCGCCAGTTGCGACGTTCTTGCCGAGGCTGAATTGGGGTATTGCCATCTTTGACCCAGTTTCATTCTTCTGGATCGCTGCATTTCTCATCGGCGGGCCGTATGTCGGAATCACTGCATCAATTGCTGGCACGTTCACACTGTTCTTCACCGACCCCACTCTGGTAGGTCCGGCCTTCAAACTCGCCGCCACGCTACCGTTGATAATCGTACCAGCTGTTTACGTCAAGCTGCGGGCAAGGGACAGAGGCGGTGAAACTCTGTCAAACGCACGGCTCTACGCGATTCTTATGCTGATTGCATTTGTTGTGAGATTGGTAGTGATGGTGCCAATCAACATCGTCCTCGTTCCGATCTTGATGGGCGTCAATGATGTGACTTTCATTGTTCAATACACGGTGTCGCTTAATACGTTGCAGAGCTTCTGGGATGCTCTTGTTCCGTTCGTAATCGTACATCGAACACCCGTATTCAAACACTTCAGACTATGGTAGTCTTGGAATGACAGCCGGGAATTAGTTAAATACACAGCATGCCCTACCCCCTCTCGCACGTGCTTCGCAGGAGTGCTTGTGATGGTCAGGCGTTGTGCATTCTGTGATAGTCCTGTCCCTGCAGACGCCACTGTCTGCCCAGTCTGCAAGGAGGAGATAGCAGAGGAACGTCTCGAACGCCTATTACCCCTGCTGCGACGCCCGGAGTCCCCTGAGATACGCATGATGAGTCCTGTGGAGAGGCTGTGGGGAGTTATCAGGCGTCCGGCACCAACATACCGCGATATTGCACAACGCCCAGACACGGCGGGGCCAATGTTGATCATAATATTCAACGCATTGATAGTTGCGGCCTACTATCTTGCCATATCCTCAAAGTTCACTGTTCCGGTCATGGTCAACAACACACTGGTAGAGACCTCCGTCCTCTCCACGGACACCGGCAATGTGTTCTACGGTACTGCGTTGTCAGTCATCGTCAGTAATCTCTTGCTTGGGATAATCTACCTCTTCTTGGGAAGCGCCTTTGCCCATCTTGCCTTCAAGATAACAGGGGGAACGGGAAACCGCCGAAAGACTATGGCAATCGTCGGGTATAGCATGATGCCTGTCGTCATCTTCAGACTCTTTGGGCTGCTGTTGGTCCTCCTGAATCCAGCCACGGTGAGCATGGCGAACCCTGCTACTTGGGAGGCACTAGTGATGGACATCTATAACTCCACCCTATGGACAACACTGGACTACATGACTACGGCGTCATTCGTCTGGGTGGGGTTCCTGTTGATATTCGGAATCAGAGAGGCACATGACACCTCTACTGAGTGGGCATTCCTTGTATCCCTCGCCTGCATGCTCGTGTTGGGATGGACGTTCTGGCAAGCACACTAGCTCACAGGACCACGCCGTACAGAGGTATTATCACGAATGCAATAAGACCAACCACCGCGCCCACCTTGTCAAGTGTGCTTCCAATGAGAAGCGCTTTCTTGTTGTCGGGCCCTGTGAGCGGTGCAACTGCAGCTCCAATCACGACCCCGGCACCAAGCACTAGAAGAGGCCACAGATTCCAGCTGGCATAGCCAAGGACCCAGATCAGAACGTAACAGAGTACACCTATCATGTTGAACACCAAAGCGACGAGAGCAGCCACCTTGTAGCCGTACACGCGAGCGACCGTGCGCACGTCGCGGAGCCTGTCACCCTCGACATCTTCGGCACCCTTGATTGTTTCACGGGCCTGGAGTATCATAAACGCTGTAATGAAGAACAGCCAAGCGGGTGTGGGAATCATGATCGCCCCAACGAGCTCGCCGTAGACGAATGCGCCGTAAATCACGCCAAAGGCAAAGGAGAATGCTACTAGGAAGTTTCCAGCGAGACCGAGCTCCTTGACCTTAGAGGCATAGGCATATCCAACTATGAGGAATACAATGACAACAACAGACCCCCAGATGCCATTGAGCCATGCAAAAAAGACCCCCATCACACTGAGAAGAATCACATACGCCCATGCCTGACGAACTGTCATTCGTCCACTGGGTAATGCCCTGTGCGGACGGTTGATTCGGTCAACCTCAATGTCGAATATGTCATTGACCACATTGCCCCCGCCTGCCACAAAGAAATACGTGATGTAGCCGAAGAGGAAGTTGAGAGCGTAGTCTCCAAGAAGACCCACGGGGTTCATGCGATACGCGATGGCAATCCCGGCAATCACAGTGAGCCCGCCAATCACACAATTCTGAGGCCGAAGAATGGAAATGAATGCCTTGGGGTCAGTACGGCGTTCTGATGCCGTGGAGAGCTGTTCTTGTGACATGACCATCGCCGCCTACCAGTCGCCCGTGCCGGTCATTAAAGAGTTCCGGCACACGTTCGGAGGATGTCAACTTAAGGAGATAGGCAGTTAGGAAGAAAAGGGTCCACCGGCTCTTAGGAGACTATGTTATCTACAGTATCAGAAGCCCTAAGAGCCAGTGGCCTGTTCCAGCGTGACCGTACTGATATTCACACTCGTGCCCTTGGTATCGTACTCTATCATTTGGGTCT
>Ga0164310_10000659_pt1 | contig 18747 bp, 17 predicted proteins | sample GuaBasSedimGuay1_FD_121795 | JGI IMG/M metagenome (GOLD analysis project Ga0164310, IMG submission 121795) | Subseafloor sediment microbial communities from Guaymas Basin, Gulf of California, Mexico - Guay1, Core 4569-9, 0-3 cm | ecosystem: Environmental > Aquatic > Marine > Hydrothermal vents... | reverse complement strand
CTTGACTATCTTTGGGATCTCCCGGGGATTTCTGATCTGGAAGTTGTATTTCGTGACCGGCGTCGCAATCCCGATGATATCAGCTTCTTGGAATGCGTCTTTCCCTATCATATTCCTAGGAACCTGGCCTGTTATCGCGACGATCGGCGAGGAATCCATGTAAGCCGTGGTTATCCCCGTCACCAAGTTCGTCGCCCCGGGACCCGAAGTCGCCATACATACTCCAACTCTTCCACTCGCCCTGGCGTAGCCGTCCGCGGCGTGTGCGGCGCATTGCTCATGCCTAACCAAGACGTGTCTGATTTTCGAGTCATAGAGGGTGTCGTATGTGGGTAGGATGGAGCCTCCGGGGATCCCGAAAATAGTCTCCACCCCGACCTGCTCTAGGCTCTTTATCAGAGCTTTAGCGCCACTCAATCTCATCGTCTTATGACATCTTCGGATAAAACTGATAGATTAAGTTGTCGATATACAGGCGTCAAAATCAGCCTTCTACCCCTTTTTCGTAATTGTGAGACCTAAATCTGTGCGCGCTCATTTGCTCAGCCGAGCATCTCGTCTTTAGAGCCTTTTACAGCCCGCCTGATCATCTCTATCTGCCTTGATAGGTAGTCTTTGTAGACCTCGTCTCCGGCTAAGGCTTTCTTGGCCGCCCTCAGATCCTTAATCCTGATAAGCTTATCTTCGTAGACCCCTCTCGAAAGAAACTTACCCCTCCTCCGGGATTCCATGGATATGATTCCCTTTGATTCAAGCTCGCTCAAGGCCCTGTCCAACAGCTCATCCGTGGGGACGTAGTCCAAGTCGTAGCCATGGATCTTCACTATGTCGGAAATGATCTCAGTCATCCAAGACACTCCATTGAAGACCGTTAACACCCTAATCACATCGAGCTCCAGCTTACTTAGCTCATCGCCTCTACCCAATAAATTCCTAATTTCATCATCTAGCCCCATGCGCAAACCAAAGAGTACCACGCCATCCAACAATATAAGCAGCTCCCCCTTCGCGAACAGACCATTACTTTGCTTTCTTTTTGAATGCCTAAGTAAGTTATCCTAGCCGAGGGCTTTCCCAATCAAGACTTCAGAGGGGGGCCTCAACCATTTTTCTCCCGGGGCCGAATTAGAGCTAACATTATTAAGCGTGAGTAAGGCTGATGGATGCAGCATGAGAAGCGACGTCGTTAAACGCGGTTTACAGAGGGCGCCGCATAGAGCCCTACTGCACGCCGTGGGGCTGAAGAGGGATGATTTCGATAAGCCGTTTATCGGGGTCATTAACAGTTATTCAAGTCTCGTCCCAGGCCACGTGCATCTCAGGACTATTGCCGAAGCCGTGGCGCAGGGAGTGAGGGAGGCTGGGGGAGTACCTTTCGAGTTCAACACGATAGTCGTCTGCGATGGAGTCGCGATGGGGCATAGGGGTATGCATTACTCGTTGCCGTCACGTGAAATTATAGCGGATTCCGTTGAGATCGTGGCCGAAGCACACGCCTTAGATGGGCTCGTCCTGATAACGAACTGCGATAAGGTGACGCCGGGAATGCTCATGGCCGCCGCCAGGCTAGACCTGCCGACCATAGTTGTCACCGGCGGGCCCATGCTCTCCGGATGGTTTAGGGGGAGGAAGGTTGGGACCTCCGCGATGTTCGAGGCTATTGGAAAGGTTAAAGCCGGGGAACTCTCCGAGGAAGAACTCGCGGAACTGGAGACCTTGGCCTGTCCCACCTGCGGCTCCTGCAATGGACTCTACACGGCCAATACGATGGCCTGTCTAACCGAGGCCCTGGGGCTATCCTTACCGGGCTCGGCGACCCCTCCTGCCAACACCTCTAGGAGGATAAGCATAGCTCTCGCTTCTGGAAAGAGGGCGGTCGATCTTGTTCGCGAGGGGTTAACCGCCTCAAAGATCTTGACGAAGAAGGCTTTTGAGAACGCTATTCGCGTTGACTTAGCTCTCGGGGGGTCTACGAACGCGGTCCTCCACCTGATGGCCGTGGCGAAGGAGGCGGGCATAGACCTCAGCCTCGACGACTTTGACAGGCTCAGCAGGGAGACACCACAGTTGTCAGAATTGATTCCCAGCGGTCCATATGATATGGAGGACTTGGACAGGGCCGGCGGCATACCCGCGGTGATGAAGACTTTAGAATCCCTCCTGAACCTCGACGCCTTAACCGTTACAGGTAAAACCATCGGCGAAAACATCGCGAACGCCAAGAGGCTTGACGAGAAAATCATTAGACCCCTAGAAAATCCGATAAGGAGGAGCGGGGGCATCGCGGTTCTTTGGGGGAACCTGGCGCCTCGGGGAGCGGTGTTGAAGACCGCGGGCGTCCCTAAGAGTATGATGAAGTTCAAGGGGAAGGCGCGGGTATTTGATTGCGAGGAGGACGCCGTAAAGGCTTTGATGAATCGGGAAATTGAGGCCGGAGAAGTTGTCGTGATAAGGTATGAGGGGCCTAAAGGAGGACCGGGGATGAGGGAGATGCTCGCGCCAACAGGAGCGCTCGTCGGACTCGGATTAGTCGAGAAGGTCGCCTTAATAACGGATGGCCGATTCTCAGGGGCCACAAGAGGGCTATGTATAGGCCATGTGTCACCTGAGGCCGCTGAAGGGGGGCCGATAGCCGTGCTTAGAGATGGAGATATAATCGAGATAGATGTTCTGGGGAGAATTCTCAGGGTCGAACTCGATGAAGAGGAGATTCGGAAGAGACTTCGGTCCTGGCACCCACCTAAACCAAAAATCGGGAAAGGGTATCTCCTAAGATATTCCCTCGGGGTAACCTCAGCAGATACCGGGGCAATTTTCTCAGAAGTCGAACATCAAAAGGCTAAATAAGGTTCGATGAAAACTTTTTCCGGATAACGCGATGAAGGACGCCCGATACACCAAATACCCTCATCAGGAGATGGAGATCAGCGGATACGTTGTCTCGATTACGCCGAGGACTCGAAGAGGATTACTAGAATACAGAGTGAAGATAATGACCCTCGGAGGAAAATCAGAGACGGTGTACATGCGGGAGCCTGAGATACCTCTAAGACCCGGGATCCCCATAAAGGCGAAGGTAATCTTAAGTAGACAATCCGAGAAGCCTAGGTGGATAGTAGAATCCGCCGAGCTCTTGAAAGATCTTAAAGTAATTGACCCCACCTTAACATCAATAGAGAAAATCACTAGAGGAACGTGCCTTATAGTCAGCGGAAGACGAGACGGAAAGATGTTCAGCATCCCTCTACAAGAAGAAGATGTATTGGAGAAGCTGCCAAAAAACCTGCCACAAGATCTATACTGCATCTTTATAGATCAAGGATACCAGATAATCCTCGCCGAGATCATGCGGAAAAAAGAATACGAGATCTTCCTGAAAACTTTAAACCTGATCGCTGAGATGGAGAAAGACGAGTCGGAAAATAGGAAAATAATTACCAGATACTTGAAGAACATTCAAATCCCACATCTAGAAACCGTTACCTGAGAAATCTCAGGAAATTCCTCTCAATTAATTCTTCTACAACCTCTCGTCTAGTATCCTTAACTTCCGCGATGAACTCGACCAATTCTGGGATCATATCTGGCTTAAGGTTTAGTCCTCGGTATTGATATGGGCCATCGCTCTCGGTCATAACCATGTCCAAGCTAACTTCCTCTAACACCATACGATGACGACGTTGGATTTTTACAGAGGGATTTATCGTGACCATATAGCCGTTGTCAGACAATTCTTTTAAGAGATCTATCGGCCCACTATACCAATGGAAGACCGCCCTTTCGACATCATATCTCCGCAAGATTGCTAGCACGTCTCCCCACGCATCCAATGCATGTAAGTTAACGGGAAGACCATATTCAACGGCAAGTTTACAGAAGATTTCGAAGATCTCTTTTTGTCTTTGATAGGCCTTACCCATCCGCTTGTCTAATCCTATTTCCCCCAGCCCGGCAACTTCCCTTTTCTCAATTAATTTCACTATTTCATCGATCTCAGAGCGGGGCGTTTCGGGAACATTCCAAGGATGCAGCCCTATAAAGGAGACGATATTTGGGAAGGCTTCCCCGATTTCGAGGGATTTTATGCTGCTTTCGAGATCCTCGGAAACGCAAATGATCCTAAATGAAGATCTGTACTTTCTGAGATCCTCATGTGAGAACTCATAGGCGTGGCAGTGGGCGTCTATCAGCATTTCTTAGTTATTATCTGCTAGGCGATTTATTTGGCTTCCGTGCTTTAAATCTTTTAATCAGAGAGTGATCTCTAAAATCCTATGAAGTCTTATTCTGCGGAGTTTAAAGTGAGAACGAGAGCGGCTATGGACTTTGTGAACATCACAGACAAGATTTTGCAAGCTGTGAGCAAGAGCGGTGTGAGAGATGGATTACTCAACGTATTCATACCCCATACAACCGTTGGGATCTTCATAAATGAGGATGAGAGCGGATTGAGAAAAGACGTGGAGAGAACCCTGCTGAAATTGATTCCCGAGAGGGCGAACTATGCTCACGATGAGGTCGACTACAATGCCCACGCTCATCTGAAATCCGTAATCCTAAGCCCATCCACGACCATTCCGATAAACGATGGGAAACTGATGATCGGAACCTGGCAGAGCATATTCTTAGCAGAATTCGATGGCCCAAGAGAAAGACGCGTATTGATTAAGGTAATTGGAGCAGATTAGAATTCAGGAGTACATCTCCTTAGAGACGGCTTATAGATCAAGGTGATTATCAGCCCCGCGATAAATCCACCGAGGTGGGCGGCGTAGGCTACTTGGGAGAAAGGCGTGAAAAGCGCATAGAGGAATTGAAAAGCCGCCATAATGAAGATCGCCACGATGGCGGGAGCTATCAATGGGAACCCCATGAAAATCACAAGCCTCCTAAACGGAAATAAAACAGCGAACGCCGCCATGACGCCGAAGATCGCGCCGGAAGCACCGATGGAGGGGGCTAGGAGAAGCTGTCTATATGGGAAGAATTCGAGGATGAAGTAGGCGTGGGCGTAATCCGCCACCAAACCGCTTATGAAGTAGAGGAGGAGGAAACGCGCTCTCCCGACAACTCTCTCGACGTCTGGGCCGAAGATAAAGAGGGCGAACATGTTGAGGAAGAGGTGGATGAAGCCGCCGTGCAGAAACATCGAGGTAATCAGCCTATATGGCTCCCAACCATTAATCGTGTAGAGCGGAACCGCCGCGAAGTTATAAATGATCCAATTAAAGGCACCAGGATCCGTATACTGCAGTATTATCGTTGCGAGACCTACTAGGATATTTATTCCGATTAGCGTCCACGTGGCCTTGGCGCTTGGAGTCCTAATGACATAGCCCTCCATTCGTCCAGAGCTTTATACTCTATCGTTATTATTCATTTTCCCCACGAAGGCGAGCGGCGTCCCCGGCTTCATGATCTCCCTCAGTAAGATTGTGGCATAGCAACCAGGAGGCAGGGTCACTCTAAGGGTCAAAGATTGCTCATCGGAGTGGACTATTTCGCAGCTCCATTTCGGGACTATTATCGGCCGAAGAGAGCCGCGTGTAGATGCCTCGGGAAGCGCTCTAAGTCTAAACATGTCTAGGGAGACCTCCAATTCCTCCATCGCGTCTAAGAGTGCCTCGCCCTTACTGCTTTTGGGAATATCAGAGAGGTATCCGGGAACCGGAAGAGCTATTACAAGCTTTCCCAAGTTTTTTAAGCGCTCTACTTGACCCAGGTTTCCATCTTTTACTATTATCGGTCTCCCGGGCTCGGGTCGACCGAAGACATCGACCTTCACGACGAAGTCTCCAATTTCTAATTCGTTTAATTTCCCGCTTGATAATATCTTCGAGAGAGCTTTATTGAAAATCAAAGCAGAAACCGATTCGACCATCAATCTCCGAAGCCGGAGTGGGAGAGCCCTCATAGCCCCTACGTAGTCCCCTTCATGAGCAATGAGATACTTTAACACCTCTCGTTCATATCTTAAACTTCTGGGAAAGTATTCTAACGCGGACTTCAAATCGAAGTCTCTCGAAAGCCGTTCTCTCGCCTTCTTATTGTCCTCGCTCTCAAGCGGAGAAAAATCCATGAGAAAAACCTTAACAGCCTCCTCCAATTTGCCGAGCATCATCAATTTACCAATTATCGGCGTTATCGGCCGCGTTACCCCGAATCTCTGATGGCCATAGAAATTGGGCAACCCCCTCGATTTCAATTCCCCTAGACATAGTTTGACATCGGCTACATTTCCATGGATTTTTCTAATAGTTATCTCGAAGACATTCTTAGACAAGAACTTTGAACTCAATGGTCTCGGAAAATCCTTGATGGGGAGCACGTGAATCAGATCTCCGAGCCTTAACCCTTCTCCGCTGATAGAGTTCTTTGGAAGCGCGATAAACTGCCAGCTAATGCTCATCTTATCTTTTATTCCACAGATCGACACCATACTCGGCTTCAGATGGAGTTCCCTCGCAATCGCCGTTGAAGCCCTAATCGTGTCAATTCCCCTCTTCCTCATTACCGCGAGAACGTAATCGCCCAATCCCTCAAGGCGACTCGTGTAAGACTCGTAGATCCGCCGCGCATCTAGCCCATCTACTAATACTTCCCAAGTTAGAAAATCCTCAGGTCTACTTTTGATTACTCCCCCTATCCCCGAAACCTTAGTAGCATATCCGCATATTCCTATAAACGACTCGACCTCCTCCGGCTTCAGACGTGAAAGCCTCCCAAACAAATCCTGGCACCGCCAAAACTAAAGCAACTTAAGTTTTCCAGTTATTTTATCGACTAGATCTGATGGGGCTGGACCTATACCCAGGGCGGTTACGGTTCCAGGCGGTATCTCAGTTAAGCCCGCGTCCTCGATCAGGGCTGCAGGTAGCCCGAGAGCCTCTGCTTCTCGTAGTAATTTCCTCAATTCTTCCTCATCTCTCCCCTTCAATACAACTTTTTTCTGACCTTCCTCGATCCAGGCCTTGAACCACTCTGGTTTAATTTTTCTACATTTCTCTGCCGCTGCAACGGCGGCATGAGCGGCTTGTGATGCAACTTTTCCCTTGCTCATTCTCAGGTCGGCGCGGATGATTATCGCCTGTTTATAGTTGAATATCCTCTCCTCCATTCCGTTAGTATGATATGTGGAAGTCCTGAAAAAGATTAGCGCTATCTTTTTGTCGCGATTAATCTCTCGAACAAATCTCCCTTAATCTTTCCACTCCCTTAATCTTCTTGATGAACTCTGCGACTGATTTCGGGACTAGGTCTTCCCACGGCTCCCCCTCCAGCATCATCCTCCTTATCCGCGTCCCCATCTCGAAGTCCCTACGGTAAAGTTCTAATTGCTTAACAGGATAGCCTTCGTCCTCGAAGAGCCGTCTCACTAGTGGATTGTTGGTGTAGACTACGTCGAATCTGGGGCAGAATGATTTCACCTTGGAAACCCAAATTGAGTGTTCGCCTATGTCTGGAACAGGTATCAGAAGTATCTTAGAGAGATTTATTCCTTCCTCGATTAACGCGAGCCTTAACATCTCTATTCGCTCCCCCGCTGTGAACGGGTTCTCAAAAGTATGGCTATACTGAGCACTTCCAATAACTATTATGAGTTCGTCTGATTGGGACAACGCCGACTTTATCGCATGAATATGCCCGAGATGCGGTGGCTGGAACCTGCCGACGAACAATCCCCTGCTCAATTTATCTCAACCCCATGGATTAACTGAACCCCTCATTCAGGGGTTCCCCATCTACTCAATAAATTTTTTGAAATCATGATAAGCTAAAGCAATTTGCGTTAAAACCGGGAAATAGCCTAGTTTCAGTTATGTTTAAATCATGCCCACCCAAATAAACCAACATGGCTAACGACCACCCACTATTAATGCTCCCGGGACCTTCTCAGCCATCCGAAGAGGTGTTAAAGGCCGCAGCCTCCATATTACCTCATTATGGAAGGGAGTGGAAGAAAGTTCATGAGGAAACCGTGAAGCTAGCTAAGATGGTTTTCAAGACAAGTGGCGAAGTGATACTTTTCCCAACTCCAGGATTTCTAGCCATTGAAACAGGTCTCATAAACCTCGTCACGCGTGAAGAGAAGATATTGATGTGTGTTAATGGATATTTTGGGGAAACTGCCCTAAAGGCGGCAAGGACGCATAAGAGGAACATAGTTCTATTGGAGAAAGATTATGGCGAGGCAATTACACCCGAGGATGTCGAAAACGCATTAAAAGAGAACGAAGATGTAAGAGCGGCATTCGTAGTTTATAACGAAACCTCGACAGCTGTAATGAATCCGCTGAGAGAATTATGTAAGGTATTCAAGGAACATGACCTCCTTGTAATGGTTGACGCGATCTCTATCTTCGGCGGAGCTGAAATCAACATGGATGAATGGGGAATAGATCTCTGCATTGGCTATGCAAGTAAGGCGCTTGGAGGAATGCCGGGAATATGCCCCATGGGGATAAGCAAGAGATTATGGAAGATTTTAGATGAGAGAACCGCCGAACCAGATGCCTGGTATCTCGACTTTAGAACGTGGAAGAAGAGCATAGAGGAGATGTCGGCGTGGGGTCATCCACATCCATCTTCCATGCCGACCCATACCGTAATAGCGCTCCACAAGGCCTTGAAGAGAGTTATCGACGAAGGGCTTGAAAACGTCTATAAGCGTCATAGCGTCTTCTCTGCGGCTTTCAGAAACGCCGTCAAAGCCATGAACCTACAATTAGTTGCTCCCGAAGAATACGCCTCACCAACCATAACCGCGATAAGGCTCCCCGAGGGAATTCCTAAGAAGCTTATTGACGGCATGCTGGATAACTTCAACATAATGATCTCAGGGGGCTTGGGAAAGCTCGCCGGCAAGATCGTTAGAGTAGGCCACATGGGCTTCACGGCGAGAAGAGATCACATAAGCAGAACCATAACAGCGCTGGGATACACTCTGAAAGAACTGGGATTTAACGTCAGCGTAGATGCCGCTCTAAAAGCGTTTTACGACAGCATTTAACCTCCCTTTTAATTTCAACAATTTTTGGATTTTTGGAAAGAAATTGTGGAGAATAATGAATGCTCTAGGATAGGTTGAATTTCCGCTTTATCTTATCGACGGCTGAACTAAGTTCCTTGATCCCGAGCCTTTCCAATTCCTCTTTTCTCGGGACCCCGTTTTCATCCCATCCCATCAGTTTATAGTATTCCTTCTTCTCTTTTTCGACCTCCTCTTTCGTGACTTTAGCTCCCTTGAATGGACCGCTTGGGAGTGGTTCATAGAATCTGGGAGGCAGGTCATCGTCTTTCAAGGGATTCCACGTAGCATCCGGTCCACCTAGCAGTAACAAGATCCTTTGAATATCTAGGATTCTCTTCAGTATCTCGTTTGTCCATTCATCGACGGTTACATCCCACCCGGTCACGCTGTTTAGGAAATCTATTAGCGCTTTATCTCCGAAGAAGTAGGAGTTAAATGCGCAGATTACGGCGCTATCGTAGAACGTGAACCAGCTTTCGCTGAACTGTGGATGCGGGGATGGGATTGATGTATGGTCTCCTCCCTGGGTTGAGACCGCATAGCTTATTATCGACGGATAGTCTTTCCTGCTGCGGACTCCGTGCGCTCCTAGACCTATCCCCTTTGAGCAGACGGCGTATTTACGTAGGTCGGCTTTCTTCAGCTCCGAGAGTTTTCTCATCGCCCTGAATGTTCCTTCGGCTAAGATCCCGCCAACGCCCTCTCTATTAGCTATCATCTTCATCAATTTGGCGAAGGCATCGCAATCACCCCATCTTAATTCAAATCCGAGATCCTCTTTTGTGAGGATTCCCCGTTGATAGAGTTCCGCCGCGAATCCTAGGATGTTTCCGAGATTTATCCCGTCGAATCCGAGTTCGTCGGCGAGGTAGGAGAGGTATACTGCGTCTTCTGGGTTGAATATTCCGAGGTTCGTTCCGAGATATGCCTGTAGCTCGTAGTCTGGGCAGTCGGTTATGGCGACCTCATCTCCCCGCATTAGGAGGCTTATCTTTAGGCAGCTAGTCGGACACCCGTAGTCTGACAAGAAACGTTTTACCCAAAGCCTTGACTCGAAGTTTGATTGTGAATATTCTTTTCGATCGTGCCATTCTTCCTGCCAGTTCTTCACCGGCTCTGAACTCGTCTTTGCCCCTACGGCGTATCCGCCGTAACCGGTTCCCCAAACTCGCATGTAAGTCCAGTCGAGCAGTATCTTTCTCGCCTTTGAAAGCAGTTCACGATATTTCTCGAAGTCGGCGACCGCTGGAAGTGGACCGGACCCCTTAACGACGACCGCCTTTAGATTCTTGGATCCCATGACCGCGCCATATCCACCATAGCCTGCTGCATGAGTCCATTTCGCGAGGACGGCGGCCATCCTGACCAGTCGCTCTCCAGCAGGCCCTATATAGAGGACGGCTGGCTCTTTAGGCAATCCCTTTAACCTATTTTCCTCCTTGATCTCTCCCCATGTTTCTCTTAGGATCTCTCTGAGAGTTTCTCTTCCGCCTTTTCCCCATATCCTCGATGCATCTCTAAGCTCTACTTTATCGTCATTTATGAATAGGTAAACCGGTGAACTCGCTTTCCCCGTGAAGATTATGCCATCGTATCCGCATGACTTGAGTTCTAATCCAAGCTCGCTTCCAATAGTTGATCCGACGACCCCGTTGCTGAGCGGCGACTTTCCAGTTATGCAGATCCTACCGCCTGGATAATATCCGGTCATCGGCCCCGTGAGGAACAGGAGTAAGTTTTCTGGAGACAGTGGATCGATGTTTTCCCATCTATCGCCAAGTCTCTTCCAAAGTATCCATGCACCGAGACCTCGTCCGCCGACGAATTTTCTTAAGGTCTCCTCTTTTAATTCGATGGTCTTGATCTTTTCGGAGCTGAGGTCGATCTCCAAGATCTTTCCATTAAATCCATAGGGCATCTTAGATCACCTCCTCCGGTTTTAGCCTGTAAATTTTCTTTACCATGTCTTTGGTGACCTCCTCCGGGTGCCTTCTATACACGCTGTATTCATAGTTGACGTCGTCTCTGGCAACAACCTTCAACGCGTTATAGCCGAATTCGCTGCAGACCTTGACGCAAACGGGATCGCCATCACATAAATCGCAGATCAAGACGCCCTTCTTTCCGGGAAGTATCCGGGGAATTTTCGCCGGACATGCCTCTATGCAGAGGCCGCATTCTATGCAGTCCTCTACTTTGACCTTAATCGCTCCCGTCTTCTCGTCGACGTAAAGCGCGTTCTTCGGGCACGCCTTCACGCACGGCGTATCGGAGCACTGAGCACATAGATGGGGTATGTTTATGCCGGGAACGAGCTCGAAGATCCTGATTCTAGAGGCTTCCGGCCAGATCCGCCCCTCATGTTTCAGCGAACACTCTATCTCGCAGAGCCGGCACCCGCTACACCGGTCATAATCCCGCAGAATCCAGATCGCCATAGCGCGCATAAACTCTTCCAAAAAGCTATAAAGTTTTCTCCACGATCACGAAAACGCTGACAAAGTTAATGTTCAAGTTCAATTTATTATCCGATTCGGATGTTTAAAAGATTTGGATAAAGGGGGATTCAAGAATTGAGCGAATATAAAGAGTATATCACAAAAATCACTTCCGATCTCGTGAAAATAAATTCAGAAAACCCTCCAGGACGTGAGAAAGAGGCCGCCGAATATGTAGTTGAGAGACTAAAGGAGCTTGGAGTACATGCATGGATCGACGAGTTCGCGGAGAAGAGAGCGAATGCCATGGGGGTTATTGAACGCGGTGAGGGCGCCGGATTACTCTTCGTATCCCATTTAGACACGGTTCCCGCAGGGAATAAAGAACTCTGGAGCGTTCCACCATTTTCCGGATTGATAAAAGATGGAAAGATCTTCGGTAGAGGAGCCGCGGATGATAAAGGTTGTGTGGCCGCTATGTTAGGCGCCCTTAAGATGCTGGCCGATGAAGACTGGCCCATTAGGGGGAGATTGATCTTTGCTGCTGTGGGCGACGAGGAGGTAGGAAGCGGCGGGATTAAGAGATTGATATCCCAAGGCGTGAGGGCGGACTACGCGGTAGTAGGGGAGCCCACCAAGCTTAATATCTACTCCGCTCACAACGGAGGAATAAACTTCTCAGTCAAATTCTTGGGTAAATCAGCGCACGCGAGTCAACCCTTTCAAGGGATAAACGCGATTTATGCCGCCTCGGATTTCGCGTTGAAAATCGAAAAGTTGGCAATAAGACTGAGGAAAAAGAGAACATTTACGGGATCTCCCTCGATCTCCCTCACGATAATCAAGGGAGGTGTGAAATCAAATATTATCCCGGATTCCTGTGAGAGTATACTTGATAGGAGGATAACCCCGGAAGAGGATCCAGACAAAGTAATAGAAACTGTAAGGAAGATCGCTGAAAAAGTTGCGAAGACTAGGAGAGTGAAGATAGAATTTAAGGTTATGAGGGTGATCCCGCCGGCCGAAACCGATCGCAAGTCAGAAATCGTTCAAGCCGCCCTAAAGGCTGCGTCCAAGGTCTTGGGAAAAAAGATTCGACTCAAGGGATTGAGGGCCACCTGTGATATGACGTTCTTGGTCAACGAAGCGCACATACCGACCATAATCTTCGGGCCAGGAGACCTCAAACAATGTCATGCTGTTGACGAGTGGGTCAGCATAGAAGAACTTAGAAAGGGAGCAGAAATTTACAAAGAAATAGCCGTGGAGATTTTGAAGTAAAAGAAACCTTCAGAAGACTATTCTGTCGAGCAAAAGCCGTTCCTCGAAACGAAGCGCGACACAGCGCAATTTCATATCACATTCAAGCATACTTCCCACGAGATAATAGAGTACGATTATCTTCCCGTCATCAGTTCTGACGACCGTTGGGTAACCACAATCTTGATTCCTACCTTCAAATGCCAAAACGATTTGAGCATTTATCCACGACTTCCCGCGATCTCTGCTGATCATTCCCCGAACCCCGAAGGGCACTTTTCTATATCCATAAACTAGGAATATAGAGCCGTCGCTCAGCTGGATTAAGTCAGCAGGGTGTTCTAGCTTCCCGGTAACTTGCTTGGGCTCGCTCCAAGTATAGCCGCCATCTTCTGAAATGCTGATAAAGATCGCCTCAACCGGAGGATCTGCCCTAAGTGCCGCTATGATTACATCGCCATCGACTACGAGAAGCGCGGTCTCGTTAAATCCCTCAGCTATCAACGACGGCTCACCCCAAGTCTTCCCTCCATCTCTTGATCTTATGACATAGGATGAATGTTGATCGGATGTCGGCAGATTACCCTTCGCACCATAGACATTCATGAGAAGCGTCTTATCCGATAGCTCCACAATCTTTCCGTAAGGGGCTATTGACAAACCGGGGATTTCAAGAGGTTTAAAATCGCTCCAAGAAGATCCACCGTCGGTGGAAATCACGTAGTATGACTTAGTGTCTGAAAGCTCTGGAACCCACACATCGACTAAATAATTTCGGAATTTATAATCGGGTGTTCCCACGTGTCCTGTATATCCCTTTCGAAAACCACTCATCACGCTAAACGCCATTATAAGATCCCCATTAGAAGATTGACCAAGCGCCGGGGGGCCACGATCATCTTCAGGCGTATCAATTACCGTTTTCGGCTTACTCCAAGTCTCTCCCCCGTCCCAAGATTTCACCATGACCAATCTTCCATCAGCCGAGATATGACCGCTCCCGCCGCGGAGAACTGCGATGATCGATCCATCATTCAATCGAGTGGCGACAGGAAAGTATCCGACGAATCCGTCATCTACAACAACCTTTCTATCAACGGGGAATGATCTCCCAATTAACGCTTCCATATACATCAACACGAATCTTGTCAATCCGCCTAATTAAGTAACTTTCCCCTTATTAGAACTCTCAAAGCTTTCCAAAACGCGTCTCCAATATAAAAACATGGAGGGAAGCAACCTTTATAAAGAGATAAATTAGAAGATATTAACGCTATGAAAAGGAATAATGAAGCCATTTCGAAGACCATACTTGCTGCCGCTATTCTCATAGTCGTGGTACTGATCATCGCAGGAGTTGCGGTATATTTCACAACCATGGCCCCCGCTAAACCGACAACCATAACTACGGTGATCACCACTGTCCAAGAAGTCACAACGACTGCTACAGTAAGTGGTACGCCTAGCACGCAAGTAGTCACTGTCACGACCACCTCGGTCGCGACCTCGACAGTCGTGCAGACACCTACTGCTACGACCACCAAGAAACCAGATACGCTGTATATTTCAGCCTTAGGAGCCCACTGGGCGCAGATTATGTTTGGTCCCGACCCGCACTTTGATGGGCCGAAATGTGAGTTAATCCCGCTAGTTTACGAGATGCTCTTCGCCTTCGATCCAGAGGCTTTGAAGGAAGGAAAATACAAGGTCATACCTTGGCTGGCAGAGAGCTATGAGGTATCTGAGGACGGCCTCGTTTATACCATAAAATTGAGGAAGGGAATAAAGTTCCATACTGGTAACGAAATGACCGCAGACGATGTGGTTTACTCTATATGGAGAACCGCGATCGCCGATTGGACCCCGATAGCGCCATACCTGATTGAGCCGAAACCGCATTTCCTCGGAAAGGCGATTAAAGACGTTAAGAAGGTGGATGATTACACCGTACAGATAATACTGAGCACACCTGACCCATGGCTCCCCGAAGAACTCACGAGCACGTTCTTCGCGATAATAGACAGCAAAGCGGTCCAAGAGCACACCAAAGAGTTGGCCGAGTATGATAATCACCCAGACTGGGGATACACATGGTTATACAAGGAGGCAGGCGACGCCGGAACCGGGCCATATAAGATAAAGGAGTGGAGATTTACCGAGAGATACGAGCTAGAGAGGTTTGACGATTATTGGGGTGGACCACCTGAATTGAACCTACCGAAGCCAGAATTCAAGTACGTCGTGTATATACCGGTTAATGAAGAAGCTGACGCGAGGCTAAAGCTTGTAAAGGGAGACTTACACATTGTTACCGACTTCCTCGCCGAGACCATGCCCGCCCTCGAGAGGACTCCGGGAGTAAAGACTTTCATGGGGCCGTATCCATTCGGAATGACCCTATGGATGCATACGGTCAAAGGTCCGCTGAAAGACTGGAGGGTTAGGAAGGCCATAAAGATGGCGATCAACTATACGGCTATCGAGGAACTCACCCATGAAGGAGCTTACATCGCGCAGGGACTTTTCATGGCCGGAATGGAAGGATGGGAGAAGAATGCCAGATACTTCCCAGGAGCCCAATACGATGAGGCCAACGAGCTCCTCGACGAGGCAGGGTATCCTGTCCAAGAAGATGGCTGGCGCTTCCACATCAAGCTGCTAATCAGACCAAGTCCTCGATGGGGATTGGACTTCACGAGCCTCGCCCTCCAAGTCAAGAGCGACCTAGCGAAGATAAAGATCGACGTTACACCGGTAGTCCTCCACGTCTCTGAATACTACGCGCACGTCTGGAACCCAGAAGAGGAAATGATGTGGATCCAGCCATGGGACTCCAGAATACCGTCCTCACCGATACAGATGATTCAAGCATGGGTCGCGCCTAATCCATTATGGTGGTTCGGATTCAACGAGACCACGCAGCCGCCTGAAATCATAGAGCACCTCAGAGATCTATACGATCAGGCACTCCATGAAAAGGATCCGCAGAAGAGGATCGAACTATTACAAGACCTAGAAGCATACTGGCTTGAATACGGCCCACACGTTAACCTCGCGAATGCCAAGACCCACATCGGATACAGAGAAGAACTAGAGGGATTCTTCTGGTCGACGACGAGCTTGTTCCCGTCGATATTCTACCTACATTGGACAGGCTAATACACCATAATTTCCGAATTAATTAACTATCTATTTTTTCTTTAACAGTAACTTCTTATATGGGTTGCTATCTTTTTTCCCTAGAAAATGAAAAAAGATACAATACTTGCTGTGAAAGATCTTTACGTCAATTATTACACTTACGCAGGCGTGGTCCACGCGCTAAACGGCGTCTCTCTAGAAATTTACAAAGGAGAAACCATGGGACTCGTCGGAGAAACGGGTTGTGGAAAATCGACGTTGGGACACGCCATCGGGGGATTGCTTCCAAATAATGCGAGAATTACCGGAGGGAGTATCACGCTTGATGGAGAAGAACTCGTCGGCAGATCTCCGGAGGAAATGAGAATAATAAGAAGAGATAAACTCGCCTATATTTTCCAGAACCCAGCCGCAGCCTTAAACCCCGTAATGAAGGTTGGGGACCAAATAATTGAGGCGATAATGGTGAAAGAAAATATAAGCAAAAAAGAGGCGAGGGAACGAGCTTTAGAACTTCTAAAGAAGCTTGGAATTCCAGAGCCTGAGAAATTTTACAAGAGCTACCCACATGAGCTGAGCGGGGGGATGAGGCAGAGAGTGATGATCGCAATAGCCTTGGCTAAGCGCCCCATCCTGGTAATCGCGGACGAACCCACCTCAAATCTAGATGTCACTATTCAAGCACAAATCCTCGAACTCATGGAGAACCTGAAGAAACAGTTTCATCAAACAACCATCCTAATTACCCACGATCTGGGAGTCGTAGCTCAAACATGCGACAGAGTTACCGTAATGTATGCGGGCACAATAGTAGAGGTAGGTAGCATATATCAAGTCTTTAAGAACCCAAGCCACCCCTACACGCAAGGACTATTAAGGGTCGTTAAGTTTAGTGAAACTAGAAGCAAGCTACCCACAATTCCCGGAACAGTCCCCAATCTCATAAACCCACCTTCGGGATGCATCTTTCATCCAAGATGCAAATATGCGAAGGCGATTTGTAAGAAAATGAAACCAAAGTTAAAGGAAATCGAAAATGGTCATTTTGTTGCATGTCATTTATATGATAACGTTTAGGAGGGGATTACGGACAATGGAGCCACTCATCCGCGTGAATAAATTGAGGAAATATTTCCCGATTAGAACAGGATTTCTGAAAAAGCCGCTCTACGTGCACGCTGTTGACGACGTATCTTTCGAAATAGGGAAAGGAGAAATAATGGCGCTGGTTGGGGAGAGCGGAAGCGGAAAAACCACCGTAGGACGGTGTATCCTAAAGATAATTGAGCCGACGTCCGGAGAGATCCTGTTTAACGGCGTCGACATTACAAAACTCAAGCCACGGGAATTCAAATCCATAAGACCAAAACTGCAGGCTGTATTTCAGGATCCTTATTTATCGCTGAACCCGAGAAAAACCATAGGAAATATAATCGCGGATCCCTTCAAAATTCATACAAAACTGTCAGAAGAAGAAATCATGAATAAGGTTATACGGCTTCTAGAAGACGTGGGATTGAGCGAGGATTTCGTTCATAGATATCCGCATGAACTCAGTGGAGGACAACTTCAAAGAGTAGCGATTGCCCGGGCAATAGCCTTAGATCCTGAATTTCTCTTTCTCGACGAACCAACCTCATCGCTGGACGTATCCGTTCAGGCCCAAATCCTCAATTTGCTCATAGATCTCCAGAAAAAGAGGCGCACCACATATCTCTTTGTAACCCATAACATCCACCTTGCCAGATTTATGTCAGATCGCGTTGCCGTCATGTACGTGGGTAAAATAATGGAAATCGGGCCTTCAAAAGAGGTTTTAGAAGCTCCAAAACACCCCTATTCACAGGCTCTCCTCTCAGCAGTCCCAGACCCCGACCCAGAGAGGAAGAAGAAAAGGATAATCCTCCCTGGCGATGTTCCAACCCCCGTCAACCCGCCTCCTGGGTGCCGATTCCATACGAGATGTTGGATGGCGGAAGAAATTTGCAGGAAAAAGAATCCAGAACTAGTAAAAGTGGGAAAGGATCATTATGTAGCTTGTCATTTCATTTAACGCTTAAAAGAAAAAGTGAATAAAATTTCCGACATTTAATTTTTATATTTAACCTTATGAAGCTTCAATAGTGTGAAACTGCGATACTACATACTTCGACGAGCTCTACTCCAAGTTGTTGTCGTATTCGGCGTCCTGACCTTAGTCTTCTTTGCTACAAAGATCATCCCAAGTAATCCCTTGGCTGTTTTGCTCGGAATAGAAGGGATGCAAGATAAGGCATTGGTGGAGCAGACGATAAAGATCTGGAAACTTGATAGACCCATATGGGAACAATATTTCTACTATCTTAGCAACCTTCTCAGAGGTGAATTCGGAAGATCCATACTCACAAGGGCTCCTGTTTTACAAGATCTCAGGGTCAGATTTCCTGCTACAGTCGAGTTAGCCATCTTCGGATTTCTGATAGCCATGGTGATAGCAATCCCTGCGGGAATATTGTCAGCCGTATATAGAGACAGCATAATCGACCACCTATCTAGAATATTCTCTATAGTCGGAGTATCAGGTCCCGAATGGTGGTGGGGTATCATACTTCTCGTAGTCTTTTACTTCTTTTTTGGTTTCGGGGGCTCTGGAAGACTAAGCCCAGGGACCCCATATCCGCCATTTATAACCGGCATGTATCTAATTGACAGCTTATTAATCGGTAGATTTGATATTTTCCTTGACGCACTCTCACATATAACCCTCCCGGCAATTGCCTTGGGGATCACCCGGAGCGGTTTAACCTCAAGGCTTGTTAGATCATCGATGTTAGAAGTGCTTAGAGAGGATTATATTAAGACGGCTAGGATGAAGGGACTAAGAGAAAGAGTAGTAAT
>Ga0164310_10000657_pt1 | contig 18763 bp, 20 predicted proteins | sample GuaBasSedimGuay1_FD_121795 | JGI IMG/M metagenome (GOLD analysis project Ga0164310, IMG submission 121795) | Subseafloor sediment microbial communities from Guaymas Basin, Gulf of California, Mexico - Guay1, Core 4569-9, 0-3 cm | ecosystem: Environmental > Aquatic > Marine > Hydrothermal vents... | reverse complement strand
TCCCGATGTTTGAATTTTTGTTCCAGTTAATGGACCTGTTGTAAAAAGTAACAAGTTTTCAGGAGATAACGGATCAGTATTTTTTGGAAGAGTATCAAAAAGAATTTTCGCTCCAAGACCTTTTGCTCCAATAAATTGTTTACAGGAATCCATGTCAGTATCTGAAACAAAAGTTTTTTGTGTTGTCACATCAATTTCTAATATTTTACCAGTATATCCACCACTCATTCAATCACCTTTTATTCTAATTTTCATATTATTGCAATTAAGTTATTCTTCACCCTGCACTTTACGGTTAAGCTCTAAAAGATCAACTAGTAAAGAAAAACCAGTCTCTCTTTTTCCAGCACCAGGCCCTACAATTGTTACAGGGCCAAGTTCATCAGTTGTAAACGTTAAAGCATTTATGGCTTCATTAACCCCTGCAAGAGGATCACTTAATGGAAGTTTCACGGGTTCAACCTTTGCATCAATAGATCCATCTGGTTTTACAAAGGCACTTCCAATTAATTTCCATCGTTTTCCTTCTTTTTTAGCCAAGTTAATATCTTCTTTTGTTATCTTTGTGATACCTGTACATTTTACATCTTCCCAACCAAGTTTTTCTCCAAGGACAACATTTGTTAAGATGACTACTTTACCAAGTGCATCAAGACCTTCCACATCACCTGTTGGATCTGCTTCTGCATACCCAAGTTCTTGTGCTTTTTTCAACGCATCTTCATAGGCCATACCCTCTTCCATTCGAGTAAGGATATAATTAGTGGTGCCATTCATAATCCCTTTAAAACCCGTGATCTTAGTTCCTGCCAGAGTATATTTTGCTAGATTAATAACTGGTGTTCCTGCAAGAACCACTCCTTCAAATCCATAATGCACATGTTTTTTTTCTGCTTTATCTAGTAATGCCCTTACTTCTTTTACGACTGGACCTTTGTTTGTTGATACAACATGTTTACCTGCATCAAATGCTGCATGAATATGTTCAAGAGCAGGTTGACCTGTTTTCACATCAGTAAACGTAATCTCAATAATCACATCTGCATTAGTTTCCTTTATCGTTTGCAGACTATCCATACCTTTCTTTCCATCTGGATATTCATCAAGTTTTTTTCCTTCTTTCACCATATCAAGAATCATGTTCATATCTAGACCTTGTTCATCATACACTGATCCTTTCATAATATCAGAAATGGCAACAATTGAAAAATCAAAACCATAACGTTTTCTTAGCATCTCCTTTTTTTCTAGAAGGATCTCAGTCAGACCCTGTCCAACAACACCATAGCCAATAAATGCTAGTTTCAATGTCATCTTTCTAATTCCCCCAATGATGAAGCTTTGGAGCTGCAATAAAAGAAAGTCCTTTCTTTGTCAGCTCTTTTGCTGTATTATTCAACGCATCATGTTTATCTAAATAGTTCTGTGTAAGCATTGGCATCATCCCTTTTTCATTGATATCTGATTTAGGGAGGAAATATTCAAGAATATCACTTGGATGCTCTCTTTTCTGCTCCACCTTTATTTCTCCACCTTCATGTTTTGCACTGATATTTTTAATGTTTTCTGCTAATTCTAAAAGTTCATCACGTCGATCATATGGTTGTATTACAATACTTTTCCATGTTTCAAAAATATGATGTTCAAAACGGACGAAATCACCAAGCTCTAAGCAATTTCTTACATAGTCACTCATTTCAATAGTTGCATTATTAACTGAATTAGAAAAATTAAAACCAATCAATGATGTTGATCCATCTTTTCGTGAAAACATACGTGCAGCCATTAACGTCCAAAAAATCGAATATGGATTATCATTTCCCATATAAACTGATATTTTAAATTCAATATCAATACCAAGTTTATGCAAAAGATATCCAAGGAAAATAGTTCCAGGGTTGATATTTAGCACTTGTTTTACACCATAATTTGTGTAGTAATAAAGAAACTCATCTACCCATTTTATTGGATGATCATTTGGTTGACCAATACCACCAAAATATCCAGTTATCGTTTCAGGTCCACCAAGATGAACATTAGATCCATCCGTTCCTTTTGTATCAAGTGTTTCACACCAGCTTGATCCTAGAATCTGCATTGCTGCCGACATTGCAAGTAAATCACCATCTTCTTCTTGCTCCTTCATGTTTCTTACACGAATGAATCTCCCTGGCATCAGTTCCTGTTTTTTCAAAGCCTGCTTTGCCTCAGCTACAAAAAAAGGAAAATACTGACAGGCACTAATCTCAAGGGTAACTGGACAGTTCTCATTGAAAGTCATACTCGATACGCTATTGCCAAGTACTTTTTTTCTATAATCATCAATTGAAATAAATGAATCATTATCAATCTGATTAATCAGCCAGTCTATATCTTTAACATATAATGGATTATTCTTTTCAAGTCGATTAAGAAGATTTTCAATGTTGCCAGATTCCCTTGCTTTTTGATTTATTTGATCTGGTCCACCATATTTGTTAACAACAGATAAAAGGTCATTAACAAGAGGGTTTTCTTTATCCAATAGAAAGGCGTTAATTTCATCAAGGCGTTTTTTTTCAATAGTTAGCAGTTTTCTCAATTCATCAGTCATATCCTTTCCCCCAAAAACACTATTCGGAAGGTGAAATAGTACTATTGCATATAATTAAGCCTATAAGAAATATTTGGTCAACACAACACCCACCACAGCGACAAAAACAATTATATGTACTCTTTTTATACGCTTCTAATGGGAGAATATTCTCATGACACTAGATAACCTAATTGAAATAGTAATACATGGCCGAGGAGGTCAAGGTTCAGTAACTGCTGCAAACCTATTAGTCGCCGCAGCATTAAAAGACGGAAACAAAGGAGTACAAGCATTTCCAGTATTTGGAGCTGAACGAAGGGGTGCACCAGTACGAGCCTTTGCACGTATCTCAGAATCGGAGATTCATCTTCGCAGTGAAATCTATGAACCAGACGTGGTCATCATTCAAGATGAAAGTATCATGAACATTATTGATACTTTGAAAGGGATGAAAAAAGATGGAAAAATCCTTATAAATACCACAAAATCACCAGATGAATTTGATTTCTCAAATAAATTTAATGTTGCAACAGTAGATGCAACAGGTATTGCCATTAAACATGACATTCTTGTTGGTGGAATACCTGTGGTCAACACACCCATACTTGGAGCGGTTCCAAAAGTAGTTGAAAAGGTATCCCTACCTGCAATTCAAGAAGTAATACAGGAAAAATGGAAAGGTGATGCAGGGAAAAACAATGTGAAGGCAACCAATGATGCGTTTAAACAAGTGGAGTTGAAATTTTGAAAAAATATGACATTACATCATGTATCTCATATCCTGAAGAAGGGGCAATGGGAAAAACAGGGAGTTGGCGTGTTTTCCGACCAACATTAGATATAAAAAAATGTGTTAAATGTTTACGTTGTTGGATTTTCTGCCCTGAAGGATCCATTAAACGAAATAAGGATGACACCGTTGAAATTAATTATGATTATTGTAAAGGATGTGGTGTCTGTGCAAATGTATGTAAGGTAAAAGCAATTACAATGAAACGGGAGAATGAAAAGAAATGAGTGTTATGATTAATACTGGCAATTATATTGCTGCAAAGGCAGCAGTTATGGCAAGACCTCAAGTAGTTGCAGCATATCCAATTACTCCACAAACAACTCTTGTTGAAGGAATAGCAAATTATGTTGAAAGTGGAGAGTATACAGGAGAATATATCTGTGTTGAAAGTGAACATTCAGCAATGACTGCATGTATTGGCGCTAGTGAAGCTGGTTCTCGTACATTTACTGCAACATCATCTCATGGATTACTTCTTATGCATGAAATGCTTCATTGGGCCGCTCTTGCAAGGTTACCTATTGTAATGTGTAATATTAATCGAGTTATTGGCCCAGGTTGGAATATTTGGTCAGATCAAAATGATTCTATTGCTCAGAGAGACACAGGATGGCTTCAAATTTATTGTAGTAGTAATCAAGAGATATTTGATACTATCATTCAATCTTTCAAACTTGCAGAAAACAAAAAAATCGTTCTTCCTGTCTTGATCAATTATGATGCGTTCATTATATCTCATACTTCTATGCCTGCATATATACCAGATCAAGAAGAAATCGATGATTTCCTTCCACCATTAAACCCAGCTTGGAAGCTTGATGTAGACAATCCTGTTGCTCATGGAACCCTTATAGGAACCAAGTATTATGAGAAATTACGAAGAGCGATGCATGATGCACAACAAAACGCGATAAAACTTATCCCAAAAATTGCAAAAGATTGGGAAAAGCAATTCGGTCGAAATCATGGCGACCTTTTTGAAAAATATCAATGTGAAGATGCTGAGTATATCTTAATTTCAATGGCTGCAATTGGCGCTGAAAGTAAAGTTGCAATTGATAACTTACGAAAACAAGGAATAAAAATCGGTCTAGCCCGTCTTAGAATATTCAGACCATTTCCAAGCGAAGAAGTTATTGCACTTGGTAAACAAGCAGAATTAATTGTAATTGACCGTAATATATCCATAGGCTCCGAAGGTGCCATGTTTAATGAAATTAAATCAGCATTATATCAACAATCAGATGCGAAAGTTACTGGTTTTATCGCAGGTCTTGGAGGAAAAGATGTCCCCTATGGAGATATTGAAAAAATGTGTAAAAAAGCCATCCAAGGAAAAACAAAGAATCATCAGATATGGTTTGGTTTCAAGGAGGATGATTAAACAATGGCATTGAAAGACTTTCCAAGGGAAGAATATGTATTACAAGGAAATGCCGCATGTGCAGGATGCCCTGCAACTATGGCACTTAGAACCGTTTTAAAAGCACTTGGGAAAAAAACAGTTATGGTGGTTCCTGCTTGTTGTACTGCTGTTATCCAAAGCCTTTATCCTACATGTTCTTTTGATATACCAGTTATGAACATTGCTTTTGAAGCATGTGCAGCTGGTGCATCAGGGATCCGAGCAGCATTAGATCAACAAGGAAAGCACGACCATACAGTTCTATCATGGGCTGGCGATGGTGGAACCTATGATATTGGCCTTCAAGCATTATCTGGTGCATTGGAACGACAAACAAATTTTATTTATATATGTTATAATAATCAAATCTATTCTAATACTGGAATTCAAAGAAGTGGTGCTACACCAAAAGGTGCTTGGACTACTACAACTGTTGGTGGAAAACAAGAGTTTAGAAAAGATATGTCTGAAATCATACGAGCGCATCATCTTCCATATGCTGCGCAAGCTTCTGCTAGTAGACCATTGGATCTTTTTGAAAAAGTGAAAAAGGCCAAAGACATCAAAGGTCCTAGATATATTGAGATACTTGCACCATGTCCTCCAGGTTGGCGTTTTGGTATGGAAAAAACCGTTGAAATGGGAGATCTTGCAATTGATACTGGTGCATATGCATTATTTGAAAGTATAGATGACAATGTTGTATTCAATGGTAAAAGTAAATTAATTCTTGAAGAAAAAATTAAACCAAAACCCATTGAAGAATGGATAAAAAATCAAGGTCGATTCAAACATCTATTTTATCCAAAAAGAGATGAAAAATGTCTAGCTGAAATCCAGGAACATTATGATCAAATGTGGGATCGTTATCGAAAAGAATACCTATAAATAATACAAAATCACAAATAGATTCAGGAGTGTAAAAATAATGGAGGTCGTGCTTAATGATTGCAAAGGAAATGTTCAAGCAGAGCCTCCCCCTGTTAATTCTCTGTGGCATCGGAGGATTGTTCACAGGGAATATTTTAATTTTAATGGCTCATCTTTTTGAAACAATTCCAGGCCTGATTATTATTATCCCAGGGGTAATTGCATTAAGAGGAAATATCAGCACTGCTTTTGGTTCAAGAATTGGATCAGCATATCATCTTGGAGTTATTTCAAAGGATGATATGTGGAATGATGAGCTAAAACAGAACATCATTGGATCAATTGTTCTAAGTATTCTTGTCTCAGCAATTCTTGGACTCCTTGCATATATCACAAGTATTTATCTTTTCAATGTTTACCCTCAACCACTTTTACTAATAGGTAGTGTTCTACTTGCAGGAATCATCTCAGGTTTCATCTTAACTTTTCTAACCGTTGGAATAATATATCTTGTATTCAAACGAGGATACGATCCAGATAATATTACAGGTCCTGCTCTTTCCACCGTTGGAGATATTATCACAATGCTCTCACTTTTTATTAGTGCAGGATTAATGGGGGCAATCTTATGATATACAATTGGAAAACAATAATTCGTCATGGTCTTCCCCTACTTATTTTTTGTATATTAATAGAGATCTATGCAGGAAATCTTATCCAACAAAACCAAACATTTCTCTTACAAAAACTCCCAGTTTTTCTAATTTCTATTCCTGTTATTAACGGTGTTGGTGGAAACATTGGAAGTATCCTAGGTGCTCGTCTAGCATCAGGCCTTCATATTGGATCTATCACCCTTAAATCAAATGATAAACAAATGCATGAGAACGTGTTTACCGCAATTATCCTTGGATTGTGTACTTACACAGTTCTTGCGATAATTATTTATTTTATTGGAACATTAACAGGTGCAACAAAGGGTATTGAATTGATTACATATCTTATTATCTTCATTGGAACAGGCGTTTTTCTTATTTGCATTCTTTCAATTATTAGTGTCTTGTCTGCTTTTTTCTCATTTAAAAGGGGTGTGGACCCTGATGATGTCGTCGCACCTATTGTCACAACATTTGGCGATACACTTGGAATAATCATCCTTTTTTTATTCATTGGAGGTTTGATCCTATGAAACAAGAAAAACATAAAAAAAGTCTTCTCGGAAGATTACAACGAACACCTCATTGGAAAAAAGAAGAATTTACTGAAATTGAATATGAGCCAACATCAGTTAAAGAACTTCTTACTGAAATGAAAGATATCTCAGAATTAATCATTGATCTTGCATATTCTGCTCTTCTTTTTAATAGCACAGAAATTGCAGAGGAAGTAAAATTCCTTGAAGTCCGTATGGATAAAATGAATTATGATATCCGGATAATGGCAATGATGGCTGCTCGTACAAAAGAGGATGCAGAACAGCTTTCAGGTATTCTTCAAATAGCCCAAGCAGCTGAAAAAATATCAAACACCGCAGGAGATATCATTTTACTTATGGAATTAAAACCAAAAGGTCTTTTACCACGGATTTTAAAGGATGCCGATGAGCAATTATTCCGCATTGTTGTTTCAGCTAATTCTCAGGCCTGTGCAAAAATGATTGGATCGTTAAAAATCGAATCTGAAACAGGGATGAGAGTCATAGCCATCAGAAGAAAAAACTGTTGGATTTATAATCCGCAATCAGACAACACCATTCAATCAAAGGACACATTAATTGTAAAAGGAACCAATGAAGGATACAATGATCTCAATGAATTTTTATTAGGTAAACAAGAGGTGTTGGATTGAAACAGGAAACCTTTGAATCCATGGTCCTTACTATCAAAGAACAATCAGAGCTTATGGTAGATCTTTCATATTCATCATTGCTTTATGATAATACAACCCTAGCAAAAGAAGTTTATGAGCTTGAGGAACATATTGACCATCTTTTTGAACGACTTCATCATGATCTATTTCAGGAAGTAAAAGAAGGAAATATTACAGTAAAAACAGCGCAAATTCTTCTGAAACTTGCTCGTGCAGGTGAAGAAATTGCAGATGCTGCAAGGGAAATAGCAGATGTACAATTAAGAGATGTTGAGCTTCATCCTATACTAAAAATGAGCATTCAAGAATCTGATGAAGTTCTTACAAAAGTACAAGTTAAAGAACCATCTATCTTATGTAAAAAGACACTTGGTCAATTGAAGCTTGGTAGTGAAACAGGCATGACAATTATTGCAATGCGCCATAATAACAAATGGTTATACGGCCCAAATAAAAATACAAGAATTGATGCTTTTGACATACTTTTTGCAAAAGGTCCAGAAGATGGAGAAGCACATCTAATTGAGCTTGCAGATGGCATAACTGACGAAATCTAAAAGCTGTTTCATTTCAGTATTTGCACACCATGTTGATCAATATCACATTTTTGAACCGTTCCATACTCTGAGAGTACATCAATTATTTTTTCTGTTTTTCCAACTGAGAATACAGTGTTTCCTAGCATACACATACTGCACATACCAAATGGTTTTACTGCATCCATTGCTTCAAGGACCTTTTCTGATGCTAATTTAGAATTATACGTGAAATCTGTTGATAACTGAAAAAAATTTTCAAATGTTGGATTGGATATAAGAGCATCTGTACATTTTTTCCCAAATAATTGAACTCTCTTCTGAATATCTGTGTTATTTAATATATCGGAAGTTGAAATTTTTTTATCAATAGTACATATAACAATCTTTCTTTCACCTGCTATTTTTTCAATTTGTCCCCATGGTGGAATACCTGGTTTTTTTCGTATTTCAACTCCACCAGCTATTTCAGCTGCAACATCCCCAAGGCCAGTTTTCATCACTATTTCAGCCTTATGAGCAGCCATATACACATTTTCATAAGGAATTTGTAACAGTGTTGCAAGAGCATATGAAGAGCTTAAAGCACTTGCTGCACTTATTCCAAAACCCTGACTTATAGGAAGATCTATACAGATATCAACTACAACATGAAAGGTTCTTTCTTTGAGTAATTCCCTAATAGCATAGGTTACAACATCTGCCTTTTGTCTTTTCTTTTGATAGAACACATCAATCTTTTGTTCTGCACCATTATCAATTTGAACAGTTGAAGTAGCACCAGAACTCAGATTAATTCCAGCGCCTCTTGAACCTGTTTGATAAATATTTTCATGATAAATTGGTTGAAAAAAACCAGAGATATGACCCGGTGCAAACACTGTTGCTTTCTTCATTGTTTTCACTTTGAGACTATCTCATTAAACAAGCTTTCCGCAAGATGATCTTTTGAACCTTTTATCGGTATGATTTTTGATCTTTTGATAATCCATGCATCCGTATCATTTGTACCAATGGCAGAAGTTGTATTTGCTACTACATAATCAAGCATTTGTTCTTTTTGTAAGATTTGTGCTTTTTTAAGAACAGATTTTTCATCTGTACCAAGTTTAAAACCAACAATAATAGATGTTTCTGTTTTTTCTCGGATTATTTCAAGTATTTTATCGGCTTTTTTACATGAGACCATTAATGATTCTTTATCTGAACCTATCTTTCCAGAAATATTTTCCGGAATGAAATCAGATAACGCTGCACAAACTATGATTATATCAAAACTTTCCATATCCGTTTCATTGATAAGATCTTTAACATCATCGATTGTTTGAAATCCTTTTTCTGAAATAAAATTTGGAACCAGTTCAGGACTTTTACCATACCAAAGTACAACATCACCTCCCTGATGATATACATGTTTTGCAAATGAAATTGCAGTTTTACCTGAACTATGATTACAAAGACTTCGAACCGCATCAATTGGTTCACAACAAGAACCACCTATGATCAATACTTTTTTGTTTTCAAGAGTATGTGATGATATCAAACGAATCACTTTTGCAGAAATCTCATCTGTTGATGCTAATTTTGCTTTATTTCTCTCAAGAAAAGGGTCGACAAAAGAGATATTATTCTTTTTTAGAATCGAAATATTTTGTTGAACAATATGATGATCATACATTGATCTATGCATAGCAGGAACAATAAGAACCTTATGTTTAGCACCTATTGCCGTTGTTGCAAATGTTGTAACTGCTGTATCATCAATACCATTAGCAATTTTTGAAAGAGTATTAGCAGTACATGGAGAAATAATCAATAAATCAACAGGGTCTTTTACATTTCCACAAAATGATACATGTTCTGTATCACCCGTAAGTTGAATAATTGGTTTTTTGCCTGTTGCAAACCATAAAGTATCTGGGTGGATAATTTTTGTTGCAGCGGGAGTCATAACAGATAATACATCTGCTCCATGTCTAATGAGCTCACGAGCTAGTTTAATTGTTTCAACTGCTGCAATACTACCTGTAACTCCAAGAACAATACGTTTATTTTGTAAAAAATTACTTTTAATTCCTTTGATATCTTGGGATGGATGCATGCATGCTTCATATATTGTTTTATACAAAAACGTTTTTATCGTGCGACAAGAACGGAACTGCTTGCAGATCTAACAACTTTATCAGTAACACTTCCAAGAAGGAATCGTCCTTCTTTTCCATATCCTTTATACCCAATTATAATCACATCTGTTTCAATTTTTTTTGCAGTAAGTAATATTTCATCTGCAGGATCGCCTGATTCAACCGCCAGATTTATTTTACCCACAAATGATTCTAATCCACCTGCAATACCTGAAAGTGATTCCATAGCTTTTTCTTTAAAACTTCCGGATTTTGCCATTGAGGCCATATCTATTGTAGGTAATAGCATTTTTGTAAATGAAGACTCAACAAGTTCAGCAGGAATTACTGTAAGAATTGTTAATTCATCATCAACATTTGCAAATTTTTTTGTCATTTCAATTGCTTTTTTCGCAGCTTCTGAACCATCATAGGAAACAAGGATTTTTTTCATAATGCTCACCACCCCATGAATCGCCTTCATGTTCTAATAGATTTCGCAGAAATCAAAAGTAAAAAACAAAATTTATTGAGTAATGTAATTAATAAAATCTGAAAGTTGCATACCATTTTTCCAACGCATGATATAATTGTTATTTTTACTTGTTTCAAGTTTCGGGAGTCTTCGATGAACAATATTGAGCCTTCCAATTAGATTGGAAATGTCAAGTGTGAACAATCTCCATGAGTCCCCACGAATATTTTTTAATCTGAATGCATAAATAGGAAGTGTCTTTGTTTTCTGACAGAGCTCAATCATAGCATCTGCCTGTTGTTGTAATTTTCCAGCCATTGTACTGAAATGAAGTGTTGGTAAAGAACTTGACTTAATTTCAATGAGAAATGAAACGTCACCTCTTACAGCAACTAAATCTACACCTAGTGATCCAGCGGCACGAACCACTGCAAATGGTTTTTCTATAATTTGTAAATATTGTTCTTTCTCCATGGTTGTACATGATTTGACAGATCTAGAAAGTGTTTTCATGTCGCCTTCGAGTATTCCTCGCAATTCCCGTTCATACTGACTTCCTTTCATAAAAAAAACTAGTGAGAATCAATACATCGAAAGGTTTTAATGGTTTTGATAAATAGCATGTAAAATAAACTTATTGAGATGTTGGAGTGAATTGATGAATAAAGGCAGGATTATTGTCAGAGAAGCTATGAAGATGAAACCTGTGACAGTACTACCCTCAGATACAGTTAAACATGCTGCATCCATGATGAATAAACACAATATTGGAAACTGTATTGTCACATCTGGAAAACCTATTGGCATCATTACTGAAAGTGATATTGTTCGCAAGGTTGTTGCAGAGGGTAAACCTGCTGAAAAAACTCTTATAAAATTCATTATGACCACACCTCTTCTCATCATTGACCCATATATAGATATAGAAGAAGCAGCAAAAACCATGGCCAAATGCAATGTTAGACGTCTTCCAGTTATAGAAAATGATAAATTGATCGGAATTATCACAGAAAAGGATATCAATCGGTTATCCCCTATCCTTCATGAGATCACAGAAGAATGGTATAATGTGAGTAAACGAGATGAAATCCATTATAAACAACAAATCTTTTCAGGTAAATGTGAAGATTGTAACACTCTTTCATCTCGTTTAAAAAATATTGATGGACGATTACTCTGTGAAGATTGTATTGATGCTTTGAACTATGAACAATAAAAAAAAAGTTTTAAGATGATAAAATGAGGTGTGCCAATGAAAGTACAAGAAATCATGACTCGCGATGTAATTTATGTAGATAAAGACGTAGATATGAAATATGTGCTAAAACTAATGAAAAAACATAATATTACAAAAATTCCCGTTGTTGAAGACCATAAACCAGCAGGATTAATTACTGATTCGAATATTGCAAAAAAACTTGGAGCAATTCGAACTCGTGGAGTTCCAGCTGCACACCTATACGCATCATCCATTATGGATAAAGACATTCAAATTATATCCCCTTTATCCGATGTATCAAAAATTTTATCATCTGTTGGTACACCAGGTCCAACAATGTTATTTGTTGGTAATGAAGATGATATAGTTGGTGTTATCACAAAAGCAGATCTTCTTAAGCTTGTGAAAGATACCACACATTTGGAAGAAATCATGAAAGAAATGATATATACAGTCTCACCTGATGACCGTATTATCCATGCGCGAAGACAAATGATCGATGCAGATATTGCTAGATTACCTGTTGTCAACAATGGTATGCTCATTGGTATTATTTCAGATATTGATATTGTATATGCACTTGATAAAATAAAAAAAGGATTCCCTCTTGGAAAACAAAAACATCAGCTTGAAGAATTACTCGTCAATGATGTTATGAGTGCACCTGCAATAACAATATCTTCTGACAAAAATGTTGCAGATGCGGCAAAAACTATGATAGATTATCATGTAGGATGTCTTCCAGTAATGCAAAATAATAAGATTCTTGGAGTTATAACCAGAACTGATCTAATAAAAACCATAGATGCTGAATCTCTTTAACCAAAGTAATATTTTTGAAGAATATTATCATCCTGTGTTAGATTGGGTAATTCATAAATAACTTTTCAAATACTTTGGATAAAATCAATATAAATAATACAAATCTTTCATTAGATTTTAATAAATATTTGAATCAGAACACAATTTTTATTACATAAAACAAGTTCTCATTATGTATGAGTTATCATATACCTTCTGATGAACAATTAACTGAAATTCTGGTGAAGGTATTAAAAAAGGCATATTCCATTCAATTCCAATCCAAGTTAAAACAATTGATCATGGATGAACTGAAAACAGATGATAAAAAATATGGTGTGAGTGTGCAACGTCTTAGAAAGCTTGCCATTAAAAACCCTCATATCACCATAGAAATCCATTCTCGTGAGGGAGATCCAGATAAGATTTTAAAGGGGTGTCCGGTCTGTGATCATCGTTTAAAACATGTTAAAAATCTGACGATATGGGGTGGCGTAGTCACCATTGAATTGCAATGTCCCAATTGTGGGTATTGGACTGGTAAAAAGAAACGAGTGCCAACTAGGTATATTTTTCATTATAAAAAATGATAATTTTTTAGTATCCACCAATTCTTAGGCTTGGGTCTCCTATTAGAAGCCATTGTTCAAGGTTTTTGACAATTAATGCGTCACCGTATTTTGCATCATCATTCCAGTTAATTGAAAAATTTTGAAGGAAACGATTAACGGTGTTTTTCCAACAATCTCCAAGGATTTTATCTTCATTTTGTTGATATTCTTCAAAGAAATGGATATCAAGCCATTCGCATCCTCCTCTTTTACTATCAATATCTGAAGATTCATAGCTATATCCCGTAGATGCAATTGTTGCAATGCTGCCACCATTTGTTTTTACAACCATATTCCATCCCCAGCATCTAGGAACTGCATATTGAAATGAGATTAAATTTAATAGTGACCCATATACTAAAAATGATTCACTAATACTTACATTAAACATATTGTTAAAACAGCCACTTGCAGAAAGACAAACAGGTAGTTTATTTTTATTGTGAAGGAAATTCATGTGTTTTAATTTAAAGTCCCCAATCCAATTGTCAATATCATATGGTGGATGGGTCGCCCATGAATTAGCCCCCCCATGGCCTGAGAAAAAGACAAATCCACATCCTTTATTTATTTCACGTATCATATAAAACCAATGAAGATTTCCCAGGCTACTCCATATTTTTATTGATTGGAAATCTTCCATGATGTCAATAGCTTGTTGAGTATGTACTTCACCATCAATATATTCTGTCTTCTCAGGATAGGTGTCTCCTGCGATAACTACAATTTTTTTAAACCAGCTTTCATCAGCCTTACCTGTTTCATATCGTATGATTTTATTAACGATATTTTTAACTTCATTTATGTTGCGACATGGTAGTCTTCCAACAGAGATTTCTGCATATAGGTCTGGTGTATCAACAGCACCTTTATCAAGTGGCCATTCTCCAAATTTTCCATCATTGTCATCGTCCCAGCTGCTAAATTTTCCTTGTTGATCATAAATATCAGCAAAATATAGGTCGGTTAAAAAATCACCTTCGGGGTGTTTTTCGTGACCTTTATAGTGTCTTATAAGATTGGAATATCGAACAGGAATCCACCATGTTTCTTCTTGAGATTGATCTTTTCTTCCCCCTATTAATAATACATATGATATGTTCCATTTTTCTTTTGCATCTTTTATGAAATATTTCATTTTCTCAGCGTTATCTCTTCCCCTCCAATAGATTTGATCATATACTTCCTCTATTGTTACTAGGTTTGTTTTAATACCAGTTTTAATTTTATGGTCAATAAGTGGTTGAACCTCTCTTGAAAAAACTTCTGGGCATATTATGAGAAGATCATATAATACAGGTTGAGAGTTTTTTTGTATATTTTCTATGATAGAATTCGTGTCTTTTGTATTTTTCTCCCCCATACTTTGTATTGGAAAAAGACTTATGGTCAACATGAAAAAGATACATGCAAATAAGATAAAATGTTTGTTTTTTCGTTTCCCATATTTCATTAATTTATATATATTCTTGTTTATATATAAATTTTGAGGAAATTGATTGGTTTGTATCTGATATTTTTTCATATTTTCCAAGTATTTTTTATCAATAAATATTTTTTATAAATACAAGTGATGATCTGTTCAAATATTATTTATGTTAATAATATAGTATTATCAAAAAATAATTATTACATTTGATTTAATCGAAAACTATTTTAAAGACTAATTTCATTTGTAATTAAAACATATAAATCAAATGTTTCATTAATCAGGGGGAGATATTCAATATGTCTGGAACATATGAAAATCATGTCGATAAACGAGTAAAAGAAATTCGTCAGCGAATGATTGAATTCAAACAAAGAAAAAAACAAATGAAATAAAATTTAATTTTTAGATCTTTCTTGTACTACTTCCGATAGACTTTATCTGTGAAGTCATAAGAACACTATAGTTTTAAATATTATTATGTCATTTTTATTTGATTATTAATTCAATGTAATATAAAAACTGGTGAAATTTATGATGTATAAAAAACCATTAAAAATAATTGTGTTTATTCTTATTTTAAGTATTATCACGACCTCATTTACAGGTTGTATTGACCCCATTGAACATCCGCAGCTCCCCAAAAGAGGATTCTTTATGGGTTTACTTCCCATTCCTTCAGAGGGACAAGATTTCTCACAAAGCTATCAAAAAGCAGCGCAATACTCTGAATTTGTCCCTGTATGGTCTTCTGGAGCCGGTGCTGATGGATTTTGGGATTATGCAGATAAACTTGATGACTGGTGGGGCGATACATTCATTACTGGACATATTAGAGGAAACGGAATGTATCCTTTGATTCATTTTTCGTTTATTGATAAAAATCAAAATGGAAACCTTATTCTTAAAACTCCAAATAATCTCCCAAATGCATCATTAAAGGATCCTGAATGGAGAGCTTTGTATAAACTATCAATATTAAATGTTGTAAACACAATACATCCGGCATATATTTCACTTGGTAATGAAGTGAACCGCTGGTATGAATTTTATGGAATAGAAGAAAATAATTCAAATGGATTTCAACATTTCGTGAGTCTATATGAGGAAATTTATGATGCCATTAAAGAAATTTCACCTGAAACCACCGTTTTTTGTGTATTTTCTCGTGAAATAGTAGATGAAAATAGAGAAGCAGATCTTGATGTTTTAACTCTTTTTAACACTCAAAAGCTTGATCTGTTAGTCTTTACAACCTACCCAATTGCAGTTCAGGGAATCAATACACCTTCCGACATTCCAACAGATTATTACCTTCAAGCATCTGAATGTATGCCAGGAAAACCTTTTGGATTTAGCGAGATTGGCTGGCCAACATATGAACATGCAGGTGGAGAACAAGGACAATACGATTTTCTGATGAATCTTTCAACTATACTTACAGTTGATCAAGGAATTAACCTTCATCTGTTTATGTACTGCTGGCTTCATGATCTTACTCCAGATGATACCGTAGGCCTCATAAAGATAGATGGTACTGAGAAAATGGGATATCTAGCTTGGAAATCAATATCTTATTCATCACTCTGGCAACAACAACTAAATGAAAAAATCGTTTTTATGTCCAAAGCAGATTCAGACGATGGAGAACTATATCTTTTAGATAAAACCAATATGATCACTAGGTTAACATATAATAACCGACATGAAAATAATCCCGCATTATCTTTTGATGGGAAAAAAGTTGCATTTCATGGTGGAGATACAAACAACCCATTAACCTGGGAGATTTTTGTCATTGATTTAGAAACATTAGAGGAAACACAATTAACTAACAACAATGTTATTGATGGTCACCCTGATTGGTCACCAGACGGAGATCGTATTGTCTTTGGATCTTTTAAAGATGAATATGGAAACCCTGCAAGTGGTGCAGATCTTTATATTATGGACCTTGATGGAAATGAAATAACTCAATTAACAAACAACGAATGGGAAGATAATGACCCGGAATGGTCACCCGATGGAACTAAAATTGTTTTCAAATCCAATAGAATAACCAAAACTACTGCAAGAGAAGAAATTTTTGTTATGGATAGTAATGGGGAAAATGTTAGAAGACTTACAACAACAACTGATTGGCAGTCAGATCATGACCCTAGTTGGAGTCCAGATAGCTCCTCAATTGCATATAATCATTATGCTGGCATTAGACCATGGACAGATCTTGCAGATTTACAGACTCTAATTAATCAATGGGATGAACTCATCCCATGGAACGTGTTTATTGTTGATCTTCAAGGAAATGTCAAACAGGTTACAAATACTGACTACATTGCAGGCCTAGCAGTTTTCTCCAAAGATGGAAACAATATTTTATTTCTGGATAATGAATTCATTATCATCAATGATAAATTACGAGGTATGAATCATCGACTGACGATTATTAATCCAGATGGCACAATGAAACAACAACTCATTCCAGATGATGAACATATGCCAACATTGGAATACTTTGACTGGTAAAATTTTTTTAAAAAAATTGTTAATTATTTGGTTTAAGAGATGGAAACAAATCAAAATTAATCCATGGTATGTCATATATATCAATTTGACCTCTAATCGGTTTTAATAATATCCAATTTGAATCATCCCAATAATTTCTTTGCCATATGTTTTTTAGCGATCCATCAAAATAGACATGGGTTTTATGATTGATGAAATCATTGTGTTTAATATTGTTTTGATGAGATGCAGCACGTAGATACAATCCATAACCTTTGTTTTCCTCAAAGATATTATTTTCTATTAGTGAATATTTTGATGCTTCCATTTCTATCCCATCATCAGCATTATCTCTAAAAACATTAGAAGTTATCTCATTGTTATTGGACCAATGTATATACAAGCCATCAATATTTCTTGTAAATAGATTATTATGAATTACATTCCAAGAGCTTTTCTCATAATCCTCAGTATATGCATAATTCAAAAAAACCCCAATACCATTATCTTGAAAAATATTGTCCTGTATCGTTGCATTTGAATACAACGATAAGGTTTTTATTCCTGCTTCAAATGGTCTTTTTCCACTGTTTTGAATGGTAAATCCAGATATTATTACATGTGGCTTTGATATGGTTATAACATGACCCATTGAATCTCCATCAATAATGGTGGAAAATTTATTTTCACCTTTCAGATTAATAGTTTTATTAATTAGAACATGTTCATTATAAACACCGTTTTTTACAAATACGGTCCATCCTTCATATGAATGATCAATACCCTGTTGAATTGTCAGATATGGATTATTAATTGATCCATCCCACGGGCCAAATATGTTATCATCATCAACGTAAACAATAGGATATTGTCCATATACACCATCTAGATAAAATGATTTTTTTTCAATACTGCATTCACCATAGGCAATGTTAAACCATCCTTCATTCTGGTATTCTGTCCCCCAACTATTCTTTATAATCCAGTAACCTGGATCATCATTCCAACCCATGATACATACATAATGAATACCTCGGTAATCACCCCATCGATGTCGATAGACCCCTTGTTTGTATTTCAAAAAATCATCAAATACCTGAAAATATGTAGGGACTGGTCCATTGTTTATGAGTGCTTTTTTTATTTCATCGATATCTTCTTCAAGATAATACCAATCAGAAATTTTTACTGTTCGATTCATCCAGTTATCAGCAGTTGTATTTAATGGATATTGTTTGAGTTCTTCTGGATAGGGCCAACAGGCTTCATCAGGAATACCATGTTCAATCAACATATTTGTATCGTTTTCTGGTATAGATCCCCAATCAATATTGCCGCCACTATAAAAATATAGATGTGCTTCTGAAAGATCACATCCAAATGGAAATCCAACCTTATATTGTATCATTGTCTCCAAAGCAGCAGTAATGGCAAATGTTTCACAACTTGGAAATGGGGATTGATCTCGAATTGGAGTGGTGAAATCTATTCCATCAATATCTTGCCAACTGAATTGGGTTGGAAGATTTATTGCATCTTGTGAAATGCTTGG
>Ga0164310_10000656_pt1 | contig 18786 bp, 18 predicted proteins | sample GuaBasSedimGuay1_FD_121795 | JGI IMG/M metagenome (GOLD analysis project Ga0164310, IMG submission 121795) | Subseafloor sediment microbial communities from Guaymas Basin, Gulf of California, Mexico - Guay1, Core 4569-9, 0-3 cm | ecosystem: Environmental > Aquatic > Marine > Hydrothermal vents... | reverse complement strand
GCTCTATGTTGATCCAGAAGTTACTAAATAAGGAGACCTCTATGAATTTTGAAGTTATTGGGGGGGCCATTTTTAACCTTCTTTTTACTTTAGCTTCGATAGCATACCTTTGGGGAAAATTCACCCAGAGGGTGGATAATCAAGGAAATGATTTAAGCCGCCTTCGGTCTGGTTTGTATAAGCAAAATGGAACCTTAGTATATGTGACCAGGGAGGAGTGTATGCACACGAGTAAAGACTTCAAAAAAGACTTTAACGATCAGATACAGGAATTGAAAGCCATGATTACCGAGTTGCGGTCAGAAGTTGTGTACAGGAATGAGCAATATGCAGAAGAACTCCGCAACCTAAACAAGTCTGTGGGAGGAGTAGAGCAAGCCATAAATATGTTACAGGTAAGGTCTGCCAACAATGACTGATCGGTTAAAGATAATAGTAAATACATCTAAATTTTTGGTGTCTGTTATTCCTCCAGTTGCTTACTCTAGAACGCTGGTACTAGACCCTTCGGGTAAAAATGTCCGTGTGGCGGTAGATAATGTTGTTGCTAAAGTGGATGCGCTTTCTGAAAGAATTGTATCAGTCGTGGATAAAACAACGACTATTACTCTTAAATACTATTTGCTGTCTGGAGGAGGCGGAGGTGGACCTTCCCCTTCTTATACAAATCGTTTTGATGAAATTGATATTAACTCGTTCTATTTTGGCGAAGCTACTCCAGGCTCAGACGAAGACAGCGCCGTATGGAGAATACGTAAAGTTATAGATAGGCTTTCTGATATGAAAACACTGTGGGCTGAGGGGTCTTCCTCTTTTTCCTATAAATGGACTGAGAGGGAATCGCTCACATATAATTGAAAGCGTTTTCAAAAATGGTTGTTGCGTTTAGAGAAAAAAGCTGGTTTGAATTTTCCTGTGGTTGGCACACAGATTATGCGTTATATCAACAAACGTGCGCTGCCTATGGGCAGCCCTTTGAATTTATCGAAGAAGTACCCAAGGGGCGATCTATAGTGATAGTTGATGAAAAAGGCGATATTCCTCTTGAAGAATTTGAGCATCCCGAAGATGCTGTGTATGTGTTTGGACGTACTGGAATGGATTTGAAACTGCTGTATCCAGAATACCCTTCGGTGAGAATAGATACTCCCTACTCATCGCCCCTTTTTGGATGTGTAGCATGTGGGATAATCTTAGAAGACCGAAAGAGGAAAATGAATGGCCGTAAGTGTAACTAGCAATCTAACGCAGCTAGATTCTTGCGACTCAACTAGCGGGTGGAATGACGGCTCTACTTATAGCGGTTTCCAGATGGAGGGCTCCGCCTGTTTAGGCGATCAGATTTCTACATCTGCCACGCATTTCACCAAAACCATTTCATCTACCAACCTGAGCAACTGCATAGTTTATGCTTGGGTGAAGCTCTCCAATCCCGATACTCTAGCCAATGGCGGTCTCAGAATTGTTCTAGGAGACGGAACAAATACTAGGGCCTATTATGTTGGAGGCAGTGATGCTTTAGGTTTTCAGTATCTTGGCTGGTCCAGGCTCCTACTAGACACTGCCAACCCTCCGTCTAATTATTCTCAACTAGCAGGTTCTTCCGCTCCTAATTTTTCAGCTATTACTTTGATTGGAGTAGGAGGTATCCAGCCTACAAAGGTAACAGGCAACTCCCCTAATTTCTTCTGGGATTCTATTGATTATGTGGCCAACAATACCTACGCTCTTACTATAGGTGGGGGAACTTCGGGGGACCCTGGTACATTTGATGAGATAGTTGCTGCTGACAATAATAATGGGTGGGGTTTAGTTAGAAAACTACAAACTGGAGTTTACGGGGTCCAATGTGGATTGCGGTTTGGAAGTGCCTCGTCTGATAGTTACTTCAAGGAAGTGGATAGCGTTATAGTCTTTGAGGACCCCCCTGTTAATATAGCAACCTCATTTTATAAGATGAGTTTCTTGGGCAATTCGGGCTCCACCAATAGTTTTATCTTAGGCAATAAAGTAGGAAGTGGGGATACTGCTTTAGGTTCTAATGGAGTGAGTATTCAATCGGCTGGCCCTACTCTGACCGTGGATTTCGATGCTACGAATTTTGATACGATAAAAATATACGGTTCTAAATTCTATAAAATAGCAGGAGGCATAACCTTAAGCTCGAACACAGCGCATGAGTTTATAGGTAATACGGTTGATCAATGCGGACAGGTAGATGCTAAGCAAATGATTATCCGAAACTGTACCTTCTCAGGGACTACAGATAATAGTAGCGATGGCTCGGCTCTGCTCTGGAATAACAATATCAATATCAAAAATTGCGCCTTCAATGCTAATACTCATGGTACGAATGACCCCCACGGTATAGAACATCCCGATTCTGGTACATTCACATATGATAATTTGACCTTCTCTGGAAACGATTACGATATAGAATTTTCAGCCTCTTCCGGCACATTGACAATTAACGCTACAAATGGCTCCAATCCTGGGACTTATGAAATAACGGGAGGGGGCAGTAGCGTTTCAATAAACAACGCTGTAACTGTTCTTATCCATGTTGAGGATAAGGACGGAAATAATATACAGGGAGCAAGGGTAGGAGTTTTTAAGGAATCAGACGGCTCTAGTATTATGACTAAAGAAACTGGGTCCGATGGAAACGCCTCGACTTCATATAACTATTTAAGCGATGTACCTATTATAGTAAGGGTTAGGAAAGCGTCTAGTGGAAGTGAACCACAATACTTGAGTTATTCTACAAAGGGTACTATTACGTCATCTGGGTATACCTTGACGGTTATCCTTTACGAAGACAAAACATTTGGTTAGGAGGATAAAAGATGTCAGATCAAATTTTGAATGGTGATTTTACTGTCTATTACGAAGTTGAAAATAGGCAAAAACGTATTGTATGGACAGGCTCTTCGGGGGGCACTAGAACAGTCAATGAGCTTTACTCTGCCCTTCAAGACCTGTTCGATGAGCTTACCCAGTTGGATGACGGTACTCCTATGAGTGCCCAGACTCCTACAGAATATACCATTGGTATCATTGATGCAGGAGATGATGATCCCTGGTTTATCGACCGGACCTCTGTAGAACATCTCACCGGAGGTGCGCTGAAAACTAGCGGTTGGAAAAGAGTAACAGGGTCCAACACGGGTATAGTCCGAGTGCCCTATTCTGTGGGAGGAGGAACAGATTTCGCTACCTCAGATATAGGTAAGACTGTCAACCATACAGATGGGGATAGTGGAACTCTTTTAGATTTTAAGTCGGATGGTTCTAGTGGAGTAGCTTGGATTAGGCCCGCCGATGAAACTTCTTCTAATGATTGGGATTCTACATCTGGTACAATTTCAGTATCGGGGGGCACTGGCTCGGTCACTCAAAGCGCAGCTTCCGATACGGGTGAATCTCTCTGGGCCAATATCTACTCCATCGGTACTATAGAAGACTTCACTCATATCTACGTATACCAGGATGGCTCATACCTTACGAAATATAAGGACAGTAGCGCCGACTGGTGGGTGGATGGCCATATTGACATCCTAGTTAATGTAAAAGAATGTGATACGACTACTGGAACCAACCATCCGTTAGGGTACTTGACGGTTTTTGCTCGGCAATACAGCAAAACCTATGACCACTTCCAAACCAATGTAGCTTCTGGTGGGCGGAACCCTATCCCTCTTGCTACTGGTGTGGACTTGAATGCCCAAGAAGGTTACCGGAAGTTTACAGGTTCTAGTGGTTCGGGTACGTTTAATATTGGAAATTACATCTATGTGGGGTCGAATTGGGCCAGCGCCACAAAGAGGGGTGTAATAACCGCTGTAGGTGGGACTACCTCCGCCCCTGAAATCACTTATTACCTGATTGGAGACCTTACTGATTTCTCTAATGGAGATTCAGTTAAGGAATACACAGGAGAGGCGGACGGAGATGCAACCTGCACTGCTGGAACGCCTAGTGATGTCGGCCCTGCCAACTTGACCGGTGTATCTATTTCGCATGGTTCAGATGAAACCTTCGATATTAATGAAGATGGAACCACTGAAAACTACTCTATAGTGATTGATTGCGGTAACCAAGACCTTGCCGATGTGTATCAATGGTCTCAGTATATTACTAGGCGGGGAGGCTTAACTACAGGCGATACAGATGGTATTGAAGGCGAGCAGTATATAGGCTCGGATTATAGAGTCTATTATACCTCGCTCACCGGAACCATAAGCGAAGGGGATACAGTCACCCAGGATACTACCGGAGCCCAGGGTGTAGTTGTCGCTCATAACACTACCGATAAAATTTTAATCCTGAGAAATTCATATGCTCCTTTTGATTCAAGTAAGGCATTCGACAATAGCCATACCATCAGGGTTGATGGCTCCAACTATGTAACTGGAGTCACTTGCTCGGCCATAGCTCCTATTAAGGCGGCCCCCTTCGGAACCTTCGCTGGAGGTACTTGGTTCTGTGCTCCTGGAGTGGTATTAGACAACGTTCTAGCTTCACAGATCAATAGCTTCCAGTTGGTAGATGATGATGGTAACGTAATCACTGCTCCTACCAAGGTAAGTGTGACAGTTGGAAATACCAGGGCGGGAGACAGGATTGCAGTCTTTCGGCTTACGTCTGCTGGTGGGCAAATCAAGAAAGACGAGTATACTATTGATTCGGGGCAAGGGTCGGCTGGCTCCTCTTCAATCAAAGTTGATCCTGATATAGCAACAGATATACCAGGCAAATCTACTGGTGGAATCCTGTTTGTGGTAGATAATTCCAATAATGTCGAACATAGGTATCGCTATACAAGTTGGTCGGGTGATACCTTTACCCTCTTTACTTATACAGGTCTTACCGCCGATGGCAGTGGTTGTGACTCTGAAACCCTAGTGGATAGCGATGCCTCCTTCGTCTCTAATGGAGTTAAAGTAGGGGATATTATCAGGAATGTAACGGACGGTGAATATGCTTATGTAGTAAGCGTAGATTCCGAGACACAACTTACAACAACGCCGATTAGCGGAGACTGGAATGGAGACAGTTATGAGATAGGAACCACAGTTCAATCCTATACCACCAGTGATAATGTTTATGTGCCGCTAATCCATGTATACGAAACTACTGGGTCGGATGCTTCTCCTGGAACGGAGAGCGTTTCCATTGTATACGTGTCGAATATACCCGTTAGAATTAGGGCCAGGCACGCCGGAGATATCCTACCCTATGAAGCGGACTCTACAGTCACTAATACAGGTATGAGCAATAACATCATTAGAACACCAGATACTATTTACAGTTAAGGAGGTTTTGCGTGGACGAAAGGGAGTTTATAAAAAACAAACGAATAGCTGAATATGACATAGAAGCTTTGAGGAAAAACATTGAAAAGTGTAATGACAATATCAAAATCTTTGAGGAAGCCATACGTAAGGAGGAAGAAACCAAACGCTACCTTAGGAACATTATAAAAACTCTAGAGGAGAAGTATGGCAGTACGGGATGACATATACGTCATAGAGAACGTCTCTCCCAGATTGGTAGTAGTAGAGTATCCATCCACGGAGGTGACCGTGCAAGACCTCCTGGATACTCTACGAAACTGGGAAGCAGATATGATGAACCTGGATGCTGATAAAATAGTCCAGGCGGCGGGGAAAGATGAGTTGGGAGGTGGAGTGAAAGTTGGTATTACTGTCACTCTGCTTAATGCCAGGCTCATGTTTGAGACACGAGCAGCCCCCCTAATCACTGGGACGGCTACAGAATTTGATGCCGATGGTATAATCCTTACCGACTCTAATGCGACCTTTATCAGCGATGGTATCTATCCAGGCTGTACTGCTTGGAATCAAGATACTCAAGCAATGGGCACAGTAAAAGAAGTGCTTTCTGAAACCCAACTTCGGATGTTCCCCCTAGCAGGCGGAAGTAGTATTGAGTGGAATATTGGAGATTCTTACAGTATTTATCCAAATGAGCAATGTTCTGTTACAGGCGGGAATCTAGTGGCTGTTGATGCCAATGGGAACTCAATAGAACCTATAGCGCCTTCAGCCAATGTTCAAGTAGTAAGAACGTCCTCGTCTTCCGCTACGCTTCAAGAGCTTCAAGATATTCAGTATAGCTCGTTTGCTGGAGGAGTTTGGATTGATATTACTTCACCCTATAAAGGCACGGGTTACCCAATCGGCACTCCAAGGCAGCCGGTGAATAATATGTTTGATGCTTTGACTATTGCTGTTCAGAGAGGCTTTACCAGATTTTATATCATCGGCAATATAACTCTGGATGATTCCCTTGATTTTGAGCAAATGGAGTTTGTTGGTGAGTCGATGACGAAAACACAAATTACGATTCAACCAGATGCCAATGTTCATAAATGTGAATTTCTGGAGGCCAGCGTAATAGGCACTCTTGATGGGGATTGCAAAGTAAAGAATTGTGTGATTTCTGATATCAATTACATTTCGGGGTATATTGAGCTATGCGTTTTGCAAGGAACAATAGTGCTAGGGGGAGGGGCAACAGCATATTTTCTGGATTGTTGGGCAGGTACGACCCTCGGACAACCTCCCGTCATAGACCTGGGCGGCTCAGGCCAAACGCTGGTCATGCAGAATTTCAACGGTTTCATAAAATGGCGAAACAAGACAGGGCCAGAGCAAGCAAACGCAAGTCTAAACGCAGGGTGGATAGAGATAGACAGCACGGTCACTAACGGTTCTGGTACTATCCTCGGTGTAGGTGCTGTATTGGATAATAGTGGCGATGGCTTTATTCTTGATACTTCTTATCTTGTGTCGCCGCCCTCTGTAGCTAATGCTGTTTTAGATGCTGCTTTAGCCGATCATATCTTGGATGGCACAATAGGTAAGAAGATAAAAGACAATCTAACTCTCCAAGACTACCTTGGTTTGAAGTAATGACTTTAAAGGCTCCTACATTAATATTTGGAACGTACTCTCCTGCTACGGTAGGGACAGACTGGGTAGGTTTCAATCTTAGAATCGTAATTTCTTCCTCTCTTATAAGTGGGGATAGTGAAGAAACACAACTTCATCTTTTTGGCATTTCCGGCTACACGTGGTCTTTCACTGATTGTTTTATAGGACATCAAGCTTCTTCCGGCGACCCCTATGATTTTGATGGTACTCCCACTAGAGTTACATTTGGAGGAAACAACGGGGCTTCTGTAGATGAGAATGGGCTCAAATCCGATAGTATCTCTTTCTCCATAGACTCCTCTAAAAACCTGGTAGTGTCTTTCTATTTTAATGACTCGGCCACAGATGACATCCCACGAACCAACGATGGGGCCGTTTCGGGGGTTCAGTGTTATCACTATTCTGGCAGTAATGAAGCAGGAGTAGCAGATGCGACTTCTGGTTACACTTCTCAACCAGCAGGGCGCCTTTTCTGCATAGCAGAGATTTTTGATTATGGTCCTCTGTTTATGCACTACACTATGGACAATGTGTCTGGCTCGACTCTGTATGATGAAACAGATCACGGTGCAGATATAACCCTGACAGGAACCAATCTTCCCGAACAAGTCACTGGAAAAATAGGCCAAGCTTTAGAATTTGATAACGATGAGTGGGGCTATGCAGACCCAGACGACAAATTAACTAATGATATGGCTATTTCCGTTTGGGTCAAATTTACTTCGTTAGGTAGCAACACAAGCTACCCAGTTATTTTTGGTTTGAGCGATGGGGTTGCGAATACTGGAATAGTGTTATGTAGAACATATGGTGCTGCTAGAATCCATATGGGGAGAAGTGGATCACACCAAGATAAAGGATTTAACATTAATAGATATAACACAGCTAGTTCGGGGTTTTCTCCAAACTTGAACCAGTGGTATCATTTCGTCTACCAATATCGAACATCAGATAATAAAGTACAACTGTGGGTGGATGGGAATTTACAAATTGAGGAAACCTATAATGAGTTTGGTAGTTCAAAAGGAAGCACACATTATACCAGTTTAAGAATTTATCGTGCTTCCGGTCAGATGGATTGTTTGATAGACCAGCTTAAAGTTTTTGATTTTAGATACAGAAGTTGGCTTACATCTACAGAGATTAATCAACTATACCAAGAGGGGCAGGGCACTATTATCAGTCTTTCAGATACGGGTTCGGGGACTGATTCTTTTGGGGCGTTGTCGGCTAAGGCATATGTAAATGATTCAGGTTCGGGAGAAACGGCCCTTTCCATTGCTGTATCCATTCTCAATTCCCTTTTTGATACTGGAGAAGGAAGCGATGTTGTTTCCCATATTGGAGTTACTCTAAGTGAGGAAGATGCCGGAGTAGGAATTGATGCCCTTACCGTGTCTCTTGATATAAGTATATCTGATTCAGGAAGTGGGGAAGACGCTGTAAATGTTATTCAGGAAATAATTAAGCAGATATTTGACTCAGCCTCCGGCCTTGATTCCATATCGCCCTCTATTTTTGTTCCAGTTATAGATCAAGGAGAGGGACAAGAGAGCTTGTCCTTCCCTTCTCCTATTCTAGTATCAATCTCAGATGCGGCCAATCTGCTAGATCAGCTTCAGATAACTACACTGACTTCTATTCAAGACTCTGGTATAGGGGTATCGGGTGTTGATGCTTTTTCGGGGGTGGCTAAATATCTCCGGTTCAATCTTAGGATAGTGAAAAAAGATTTGGTGATTCAACGGAGGCAATTTGATTTAGTAATCCCATTAATTAGAAATATTGTGAAGATAAAACAATAGGAGGATGACATGCACGCAGTAGAGAAACTTTTATATAAGACAGAATGGATAGTAACCAAATACGAGAGCGAGGAAGCTTTCAGGCAGAAGTGCCCTTTTGAGAGAAATGTTGTAGAGGGAAACCTACTCCTCAACGAGGGAATACAAGAGTTATGGGATTTAGTCATAAACACAGGGGGCACAACTCCATTTGATAATTCAAACGCCCGCCTCGGTGTAGGCGATGGGACTACTGCTGAGGACGCTACACAGACGGGCCTTGTTGGAAGCAACACTTTCTATAAAGGGATGGATACTGGGTATCCTCAAAGGAATGCCCAAACAGTTACTTGGAGGGCTGTCTTTGCTAGTGGAGAAGCCAATTTTGACTGGAGAGAATTTTCGGTTGATAACGGCTCCACCGCAGAGAAAAACCTCAATCGTAAGGTATCCAATCAAGGAACCAAAGTATCAGGACAGGTATGGACTTTGGAGCTTAGCATAACTCTGTCCTAGAAAGGAGTATGAAGATGGCAGCTAGGAAAAAGACTACGGTTAGACGAGGGAAGAAAGTAACAATCAAGCCAAAAAAGAAAGGGCAAAAACCTATAACTTTCACCGAGGGGGGTCTCCATAAAAGCCTTGGAGTACCGGCGGATAAACCCATTCCTCCAGGCAAGATGAGAGCAGCCTTGGCGGGAAAATATGGACCAAAGGCGAAAAAACAGGCTCTATTAAAGAAAAATGTATTGACAGGGCCGAAGAAAAGAAGGAAAAAGAAATGAAAACGTTTTCAAAAATCCAAAAGAGACTAGCGTTGCCAGCCTTTTGGATTTGACTTCTATACAAATAAACCCAAAAAAGGAGGCATTATGGCACAGTTACCGATTTCCATACAGAAGCAGGCAGAGGAAGCTCGTAGGCTTGAGGAAGAAATAGTACGTCAAGCCCAAGAGCAAGAGGAAACTCCATCCGAGGAGGAACCTCAAACAGAAGAAGAGGTAGAACCTACTACGGATGAGAGCCCTACCTCCGAGCCTGTGGGGGAACCTACACAAGATGCGGAAGAAGAGCACGCAGAAGAAGATTGGGAGCACAAATACCGTGTCTTGCAGGGGAAGTATAATGCTGAGGTTCCAAGACTGCACGATGAAGTCAAATCCTTGAAACAGGATAACGACTTTCTCAAAGGCAAGTTGGAACTACTTGAGCGGCTAATGATGGAAAATGCCAAACAAGAACCTACTCAGCCTCAAACACCAACTGAAACACAAGAACCTGAACCTCCCGAAGTTGTCCAACTCAGAGAAGACTTTCCTGATATCTATAAAGGAGTAGTTAAGCTGGTTGAACGTTTGGTAGCCAAGCAAACGCAGATTGAGGAGAAACTTTCCTCGACTGAGGAAAATCTGGCCCAAACTCAAGCTAAGCTTTTCTATTCGGCTTTGTCTAGGCAAGTGCCTGATTGGGAAGCCCTTAACACATCGCCGGATTTTATAAACTGGCTACAAGCTAGGGAGCCCTATACAGGTATGTCTAGGCATGAGCTTCTCCTACAGGCTTTTCAAAGTGGGGATGCAGATAGAGTGGCTACTTTCTTCTTAGATTATAAGAGGGAAATGGGCCTCGACTCTGTAGAGACTCCCGCCCAACCCCAAGAAAAGCCGAGGCAACCGAGGAACATCGTTCCTCCACAGGGAAGAACATCTGGGGCTTCTTCGGGCAGAAGGTCTTCTAAATATTATCGACAGTCTGAAATAGAGGAATTCTACCGAAAGTTAGCCTTGGGTAAGATACCGCAACAGGAAGCCAAGCAAAGAGAAGCGGAGTATATCAAGGCTATGCAGGAAGGTAGGGTCCTCTTTAACAAATAACGTTATGGAGGATTGAAAATGCCCGTACCCAGAACACCAGGTTATCCTGATTATACGTTTGACGGAACCAACAAGTGGATTCCCATTCTTTTTGCTGGGAAAACTCTTGAGAAGTTCTATGCCAATACCGTTGTAACAAACATTTCAACCACAGACTATGTTGGGGAAGTCAAAAATGTTGGCGATAAAGTCATCATTAGGACCGTCCCTAACATCACAATTAAGGACTACAAGAAGGGTATGACACTTGATCTGGAATACCCTGAGAGTCCTTCGATCGAGTTTTCCATCAACAGGGCGAAGTATTACAACTTTGCGATGGACGATATTGATGTCAAACAAACCGACATGGACTGGTTGGATAAATTTTCCGATGACGCATCTCAGCAATTGAAGATCGTCTATGATACCCAGGTATTCGCTACTATCTACGGCGATGTAGACTCCGCTAATCAGGGGGCTAGCGCTGGGAAGACCAGTGGCGATATTGACCTCGGAACGACCGGCAACCCTGTTTCTCTTACCAAAACAAATGTTCTCGAAAAAATCGTGGACTGCAATATTGTCCTGGATGAGCAGAACATTCCCGAAACGGACAGGTGGATAGTAATTCCGCCTAAGATGGCCGGTCTCATCAAAAAGTCTGATCTCAAAGACGCCTCTCTTACTGGAGATGCCAGGTCTCCGCTGAGAAGTGGCCTTATCGGAAGCATTGATAGATTTAATATCTACGTGTCCAACCTTCTGTCCAAAAACGCAGGGGACAGTGCCTATCATATTCTTTTTGGTCATAAGATGGCCCTGGTTTTTGTAGCCCAGTTGACCAAGAATGAAATGTATAGGCCGCAGAATACCTTCGCAGATGCCATGAAGGGCCTGGTTGTTTATGACTTTGACGTAATTCAACCTACCGCTCTCGGTCATCTGTATGCTTCAGTAGCGTAACCTAATGGGGGCCTAGTGCCCCCTCAACAAATATTGGAGGATGAAATATGGCTACGATAGATGGAACCAAAAATGCTAGCGCAGGAGTACCTTTTGAGGGCTCCTTGCAGAAGTTTTTCATTCTGGAAAACATTCTGGATTTTGATTCTCTTGATCCTGCCTCTGGAGATACCGTCAAAGCCCTTCCCGTAGAGGGAGGAATGCGTGTTTTCGGAACGGAAGTTGAGATTGTCACTCCGTCTGATGCGGCTACTTCCGCTTCCGCAACCGTAGGAGACGGGGACGATCCCGATGGTTTCGATACTAATGTAGACTTGAAGGGTTCGGCTGGTACGGTTGTTGGTACTAGCTTGGCTCTTAGTGAAGGGACCCCCAATACTTTGGTCGATGCGTATGCTGGAGTAGGTAAGCGATACACTGATGACGATACTATTGATGTCACGGTCACTTACAACGGGACTACTACAGTCAAAGGTAAGATCAAAATAAGGGCTTGGGGAGTCAAAATGGATTAATTAATTGGGGGGCTAGTCCCCCCTTTTATTAATTTAGCAGGAGGTTGATATGGCACTTTATCTTGTTAGAAAGTCCGATGGTTATATTTATCCCTACACTGAAACTTTGGCCCGAAGGGCGGACAAATTCGAGCCTATTGAGTTGAAGCGCCTCCCTAAGAATAACAAAATAAACCTGGAGGCGTACTATCGGAAGATTGCAATGGAAGAAGCCAGAAAAGCCAAAGAAGCAGAGAAGCTACTCAAGGAGCAGACCAAGAAAGAAGATGACGAAGAATAGGGAGTTGCCTCATGACCTATGAAGAAGTGATAGTTCGGGCCAGGGAGAGGCTAGACGATGTAGTCAAGCCCTATTTATGGTCTTCATTGGAGCTAAAGCAGTACCTTGTAGAAGCCTTAGACGAACTGCTCTCGGAGACTCTTATTTATTCTAAGTCGTTTAAAGAGATTGAAGTTAGGGGTGGCTCTAAATATTACAAAACGCCCTCTTATGTTATCGCCATTGATGAGGAAAGCGTTTACTTCGATGAGACTCAATTAGTCCTGGCCGACAGGGATGATGTGATAAGAGGATTTAGGACACCAGGTTCTCCCCTTTGGTATTTTTTCCAGGACAAAAAAATTTATTTCTTTCCTTATCCAAAAGAAAATGGCGAGCTTTCTTTCGAGGCTAGATGTACCATAGAGAGTATCCCAGATGCTTCGGAAGTGGTTCCAATACAGCCGAATTATCACTTCTTCTTAATCTATGGAATTATGGCGAGAGCGTTTCTCAAAGTTGACAGTGAAACATATAATCCGCAGCAGGCTCAGAAATACGACCTTCTATTCAAGCAGAAAATAGAAGAAATCAAAAAGAGGAAACTGAGAGAAGAGTATACGATTCGGCAGAATCCAGTACACCAAGGGCTGTTGTAATGCTTCAGAGAGTATTGTCTTTAACCAAGTTTTCAGGAATCAATAATGTGGAGGAAGAATTACGTCTTCCATATAGAGGGGGGCGGTCTTTTCTATCTGAAGCACGCAATGTTGATATTGATGATTCGGGCCGCATTATAACTAGGAAAGATATGTCTCTAGTCGAAAGTGGTTCCTTTTCTTCTCTTTGGTCCGATGGAGAGTTTCTATATGGAGTGAGAAATGGAAACGTTTTCAAAGGTACTCCAGGCAATCTAGTCGATCTGTGCCCAGTAACCCGTGAGCGGGTGAAGTTTTGCAAGGGGGCTGATCGGGTATTTTTCACCGGAGAAGTTTATATGGGTGAAATTCTAAACTTTGAATACAGCTTTCCAGAGGAAGAAATAACCAAGCAATATAATCGGACCACTCACGAACTGTTGGATAAAAACTTTTCTTCGGCTGGAGTAGACTCTCTGGAGACTGTAAAACTGTATGCTATGCCCACAGCCGACTTCTGTACTGTATATGGGGCTCGCCTTGTAGTAGCAAAAGGAAACAACCTTTTATTCTCCGCACCTTTCAATTATCTTTATACGGTTCCTTTTAACTATATCCAACTTCCAGCTAGGGTAACCTCGCTAGTGGGTGTGGATAATAAGTTTCTATTTGTGGGAACAAATAAAGGTTCTATAGCCTTGCATGGGGAATCCAATAACTTTGAGTTGGTAAGGCTTACAGAGGGAAAAGTTTTCTTAGACTCGGCCCGTATAGTGCATAGCTCCAAATTGTTGGATCAAGATGAACGAGGAGAAAAGTTTGTAGTTTTCGCCCAACCCAGTGGGGTTTATGTAACCAACGGTAGAGTAGCGAATAAGCTCACCCCCCACTATTTTATCGGAGAAAAAAAGGTTAGGGGAGCTTATATAAAAGTAGCAAAGAACGAAGATGCTTATCCTTTTTACCAATACTGTTTAATAATGGAGGAATAAAATGCTGAAGTTTTCGACTGACTTAGTAAATTTTCTTCAGGCTGGAGGTAGCTTCAAAGAAGCTTTTGAGGACGCTATCCTAACAATCTATTCTGGCTCACAACCGGCTAACGCAGATGCGTCCCCTACCGGAACAAAGCTGGTGGAGATAACTCTTAACGGGGGCAGTTTTTCTTATGGGACTGACTACTCTCTTCCGCAGATAGATGAGGTAACAGTTACGGCGGCCTCTTCGGGAACCAATACAGTAACTATCGACAGCATAGACATCTCGGATACCACAGATGGAACGGAGACAGTAGATGATATAGCCAAGCGCCTAGTTAGAAAAATAGAAACGAACAAAAACACTGCCCAGAAAGTTATTCCTATCTATATTGGGAGTGGTAAATTTGTTCTCCGATCTAAACTGGCTGGAGAAAGTTATACACTTTCAGTAACCGGAAATCTTAGTACATCTTCTGTTCAATCCCACTCTAGGGCTAACGGGCTGCACTTCGGGAGTGTATCTAGTGGCCAATTAGATAAAGAGTCTGGAACATGGCAGGGGGATGGCCTTACTGATGGTACTGCTGGGTGGTTCAGGCTCCAAGGAAAGATTTCTACTCTTGTTATTGATGGTAATGTTGGAACGTATGGAGCAGACCTTAACCTGGCTTCTACGAATATTACTTCAGGCAACCCTGTAACCATAGATACCTTCTCGGTTACTCAGCCGAAATCTTCATAATGAAAACAGATGGTGGATATAAAACTCTATGGAGATTCTGCTAGTGCTCAAAAATGGGTTGGGTGGGCTAAGAATAAGTTAAGGGTGTTAAAACTCACCCAACCTGATATGGACTTTTTTACCAAAAGGTATTCCCTATCAGATGCAGATGTATTAATTACCAAAGCAGACAATCAGGAATTTATCAAAGTTTTTGGCAAGGGCGTTTACGCTCTTGTTGTCTGGCTTGGTCACGACACCTCTTATTCCTATGCAGAAAAAAGATTTTTCCTTATCGTAGGCGATCGCCTAGTACCTACCGCTGATATACTCCAGTATGTCGATGATGGTCTATACGAAATAGATTTTGATACAGTTGACCAATCCATCTATAATTGGTTCTCTATAGGATATAAAATTGATGGTGGAGGATTGGGGGTCCCCGCTGCACTCAGGGCTGGTTATGATTCAAAGGGAAAGAAGAGGTATATTCTTAACCAGGCTTGGACAGGGCAAACCGGCCTGTATTATGCTATGGATGCTATGGGTACAGACGGCACTACCGTACTTACTACTTTCTACTTTGTAAGTGACCTGACAAGTACCAGTCAAAATCATCTGGCTTATCTAGACCAATGTTCTGATTTAGTTATTTACACGGACACACATATTATTCACGCTGCTTCATCTCAATATTATGATTATTCTCAATCAGCGTGGGCTCCTAGTTCTATTCTGTCAGAAAACTATATGGATAGCCTTTTTCGGATTGATTATTTTTCTTATGTAAATTTAGAGACAGGAGAAAAGAATACTTACGAGCTTACGCTTCCCCTCTATGCTGTAGCCAACGATAGAAAAAGCGGGGAAATTTATTATCCTGTCCAGTTTACTCGCCATGCTAGAGTATCTGTGGGGACTCCTTATGAGAGGCATAAGTATTACCACAACTTTTTTGAGCCAATAAATAAGAGGTATATAGCCCCCGATGGGTCTGAAAGTGACTCGGAAGAAAACAGCTTTAGGCGGACTTGGGATAATACGGACCCCTTAACTCATTATGGGTATTATGCTTTAAACATACATGAGGATTTAGAGCTTCTAGACAATGACGATATTCCCCCAGACCCTCCTCCGGCAGAGGATGAGTACGATGCGTATAGCTATCATAGGTATGTTGCTAAGCCCCATGCTCGATTAGTTTTTGGGAGCTATGGAGATAAAAAGGATTATATAGAGATAGCTTATAACCCTAACGTATCTGGAGGATATTGGTATAGTTGGTGGTGGAAGCCAATTGTCTCTCTGGTTATAGCCAATACAACAGTTGAAAGTTATGTTGACGAAGGCCCTATTTATCCAGGTTATGGAATTAACTACTTTCAGAGGAGAACCCGTTGGAGACCACTAGCGGTTTATCACGATGATAAAAATGACCTGGTAGTTTACAGAAAAACAATCGTCACAAGTGTGGATACCCTAACTTATACAGACCAGGAGGTAGATGATATTGAATGCGCCTGTGCAACTATCATAGGGAATCTAGGAAAGGTTACGATAGCTGATTTTGGCCTCTATGTTGTAAATACAGTAAGTTACTACTATGCTTATTTCAATGGGGGGCCAATCCAATTAGTTTATCCAGACGGGAGTCCCATAAAAACGGAGCAGGTTGAATACAAGATAAACGGGGGAGGAACAAGAACGCATCATGACCCCTCTAGCGGCTATGATAAAATATATCAGAATAATGCGCCCTCTCTTTTCTTTATAAATAGAGGATATGACTTGGATGGGAATCCCTTAAATCATGATTGTAGGTTTCCGAGCAGGGTATACGTAAGTTGCTCTGGGGATGTTGCAGTAGTCGCTTGTGATATTGTGGATATAAAAGTTAGGCATTCCCTAGAAATCAATTTGTTCGATGACGATGCGTCTTATTGGTGCGATGACGAACTTGATGATGTTTATTTAAATGTGTATATCGGCCCGCAGTATGATGAAAACTTGAGCACTTTGCCTTTTACACCCACACCAGACCAACAGGATGATATATCTTTTCTAGATCGGCACTATATGTGTACAATAACAAAGAGTGGAAAACTTACTCCCATTACTAACGTCAATGAGAGCTTTGACCGGCCTGACCCAGGAACCGGAGAGCCTACTGGCACTCCCTATAGATGGTTACAAGGAATGGGAGTTTTTACTTTAGGGTAGGAGTAAAAAATGGCTAACTATGCAGACCTAACTGTTCCTTTTAAAGCAATTTATACTAGGGGTACAGCAGCTAACGCCAGTGCTTTACAGATTCCCTTTAAGACTATCAATGCGACATCCCGAATAGAGTTGGTAGGTACTCTAGAGGGGCAAATACCTACAAAAACTCTTCAAGCCTTTCAAGTTAGAAATGAAATAAATAGGCCATTTCAATCCATAGATATAACAGGTTCGGTTAGCTACGCTGGGGAGCTTAGCAAGAGAAGGCCCTTCTTTTCTTTTGACATAGAAGGGCATACAGAAATAAGAGGTAGATTAGAGCGTAACCTCCCAACTCGGATTATTTTTGGAAACGCTTTCATTTCTATTCATGGAACACTAAAGAAAGAAAAACCGAAATACGCTTTTTCGATTGAAGGCTCGCTGCCTTTTGTGTCTGGGGATGTGGATATTGTACGTCCCTTCTTGGTGATAAGCTCTGGGGGAAAAATAACTATTAAAGGTTCCGCTTCTCTATCCCGACCCTTCTTGTTGATGGAAGGGCAGGAGCAAATTGGCCTGGTAACCCCCAGTGGTTTGGTAATCCTCATGAACCTAAAGAATAGAGCTATTTCAACATATGATTCTTATGGTATTCTTGAGATGGCCTATCTCAAAGAAAAAATGTATGCTGTAAAAAGTGATGGTTTATACCAGTTGGATGTAGGTTCTCCTCCCTCTTCTGTAACTAGGTTGATATCTCTACCAGAGTTTGATTTAAAGAAGGGAGAAGTCCTCACCCGTCCCCGCTTTATTTATATGAGTTTTTCAGGTGAGGGGGCCAAGTTGATATATAATCAGTTTGAATATACTCTACCTGAGACAGATATTGACGAAGATATGAGGGTAACCATCGGCAAAGGATTCAAAGATAGAACTGGGAAAATTTCGCTACAATCTACAAATGACTTTGTTCTGAGGTCTTTGGATTTGGATGCTTATGTAGTCCACTCTAAAAGGAGATAAAGATGTCTGTAGCAGATTTTGATGCACAATATGATATGGTAACCAGCCTGGCAGATAGATATGAACAAGAGGTTTCTAATTTTCTGTTTGATATTAACCAGTTGCTGACTACCCTTTACCATTACGATTATGATGTATACCTGAACATCCCCGATATACCTATGTCTCCAATTAATTTACCAGATGCTCCTCGTCCTCCGTCTATTACTACTCCTTCTGTTGAGATGCCGGATGCACCAGAAGCGCCCGATATACCCGAAGAAGTAATTTCTGAAATCCCGCAGGCTCCGCAGTTTGGCCAGATTGATATACCGGATATGCCAGAAATCACGTATCCCTCTGAAGAGATGCCGGAGACCCCTAGCAAACCTGGTATCCAAGTGCCAGATGCCCCCCAAACAAGTATGCCCGAAGAGCCTTCTCTGGCTAACCTGGATATTCCTCCGGTTCCATCTCTTTCTCTCCCTGAGCCTCCTAGCGTGCATATACCTACGCTTGAGGAATTCGGCCTTCTGGATTACCCAGAATTGGACAATGTAGAAAGGGAGATAAATGGCGTGCTTAATAGGGTGGATGAAGCATTACCTGAAGCCTCCAAGCAGGAATACGCTGATCTTAAGTCCACTTTAGCAGAGCGAGGGATCAATCCCCAGGAACCGGCGATGCCTAAATCTGTTCTTGATGATTTAATCAATACGTATCGGGAGAGGCATGATGCTCTACTCCAAATGAAGCAAGACGAAGTTTTGTCTGTATGGAGTAGCAGGGGATTCACCCTTCCTGTAGGTTTGGCATCCAAAGAATTGAAAGAGGTAACCGATGATCTAGTCAAACAAAAATGGGATTTCGAGAGGGACTTACTTAATAAAGTATTTGATGCCACACG
>Ga0164310_10000655_pt1 | contig 18792 bp, 21 predicted proteins | sample GuaBasSedimGuay1_FD_121795 | JGI IMG/M metagenome (GOLD analysis project Ga0164310, IMG submission 121795) | Subseafloor sediment microbial communities from Guaymas Basin, Gulf of California, Mexico - Guay1, Core 4569-9, 0-3 cm | ecosystem: Environmental > Aquatic > Marine > Hydrothermal vents... | reverse complement strand
GTTCACGTATATCTCCTTACCGGTGCCAGCCGTAACGGACACCGTGTTCTCACTGCTACTCCAGTCAGCATACTCGAAGCCCCCGTCTCCGTGGGGCACGTTTCCTCTGTATAGTTCTATCTCAGATGACATGTTCTAATGTCTTCCTCCTGTCCTTATTATCTTTATCCCTCGACCAAGTTGCCTCGTCAGATACATCGAGTCCAACAGTCCGAGGGTCATTAACCCAACGGTGGTGGTGATTGTGCTACCATCCATATCCATTGTAATGTCAACCTTTTCAATCTCCGTTACTCCATCTTCAATGTTAGGACTCCATATCTCATCCCACACAACGGTATATCTAACAATCTTCATCCAAATCTCACCAGTGATTTGTGAAGCCCCCCACCATGCTCGTTGGGAGTTTGGATCGAATACCCGATCCGTGATATCAAATACCATGATATCTCTTATTCCTTTAGCATATAAATCTCGTTTGTATCGCTGTATGGTTCGTAGCACTTTAGTGGTAATTTCTTCCTGCTCTACTCTGTTCCTACCCCAGATATCGATCTGAAGAGAAGTGATATTTGTAACTCCCAGATAATCACCCCATGAAGGACCCAACGCGACCTGACCGATACCCAATTCTTTCTGTACCGTACCTTGGGTACTGACTATCACAGCAGGGAGCTTATGATAATCACTAGGAAATGAAGCGGAATAGAAAGGAGTTACTGTAGACAAACCCGCACTCCCACCATATTTGATTCCGATTGTAGGGATTTTTTCTTTCAGTAGACTGATTACATAATCGAATAGTGCAGAAAAACCTCTTCTACCATAGGAACTCTCCTGAAGTCCAATTGTTTGTTTTACCATTCTTCACCCTTCGATCTCTTTTTTATCTCCGCTATCAAGGCAGGAATGGTATGAAGTTGAAGGGGTTCGGTAAAGAACGGTCGAGATCTTCCAGCTCGATATCTTCCGAACAATATACCCTCTTCTAAATTCTGACTATAAGGCGCAGTTGACACTATTGACATTAAAACGGTATTTCTAGCCTCTTTGATTGTTCCCAACATCAATCCATTCAATAATCTACCAGTCAGAACCATTCCATCCCTAGACATAGCAAATTCTTTGGCCTTTTCAACCATCTCTTTGTAAGTTAGTCCTGCAAGAGACTCTTTAGGCATTAGACTTAGAGCATACTGTACCGAGATTAATGGAAATCCTAGTCGATATCCAAACTTAATGTTCTCCCTAACTTTTTCCAGATGTTTCTCTCCTGCTGCTATTAGTGATTGTTTCATCACTTCTTTCATCTTGTCAATCACTTCTTGGGTTGCCTCACCAACTTCTGTTTTTCCGTTTATAGTGATTACAAGATTAACTAATGTGGTCACCACCATTATACTATCGGAGTACCGTTAATCCACACGGTTGTATTCGCAGGAGTTGCATTTGCTCCTACATCCTGATATCCAACCCACACACTAGTATTAGAAGTGGGGATTATCCATTCAGAATTATCAATAGATGAGAGGTTGATACCATCCAATCGATACAATAAGTTTGCATAACTAGCGGTACTCGCTGAATAAACATAGAGGTTTATGTTTGTACCATCTGTTATCACCTTGACAGAGTTAACACTAAGACCTCCCGTTGCTGGATTTATTGGAACCTCAACCGGAGTTCCAGAGGTAACACTCGACATTTCTGTGAATCCTGTGAAATTATGACTCAATCCCGAAGAGGAAGCGGATGGTAGTACTACCTGACCATCGGGGGTCAATGCTCCGGCAAGTGACATATACCCATTCCAAACGTTGTAAGTAACCCAACAATTAGTGGAAGCAGCCAAAGTAGTACCAGAAGGAAGTAAAATGTATTTTCCAAAATGCTTGATTGAACGGGATTTTGCCTGTGGTGTTCCATCAGCAAATTCTGTCCAATAATTCGTTCCGGTTCCAGATGAATTATCAAAAACTCCTGATACCTTAGAGATAGGATAATCTAGTTCAATCTTCCTACCATTCTCAACGCCCGATGCACTGGTTACGCTAGCTTCTAGGGTCTGTGTCCAACCCTTAACTTTTACTTTCATTATTTCAGGCATGATAACACCCTATGCATATCTTTTAATATTTGCTTTTATATGCTTTGTTGACTAAATAATCAACTGGCATTGAATATTTCAATTGCACAATCAGTCAATATTATGTTTTCGGTATTTCTTACCTTCTGAACCCCTCTCACAACAAATACTTCTTTAGAACTCTCAGGAATTATCAAATCTCCCACTTGTATATCTTCATTCCTATGAAAGAAAGCATGGATATCAGTTATTACTAACTCCTCCTCATCATAGATTGCTCCAGCTTCATTCTTTATTATTGTTGCATCAGCCAACCATACCTTTTTGTTTCCGTGTTTCTTCTGTACCTTCTCTGGGGGTAGAGATGCTTGTATTATTCCGGTTCCGTTACAATATTTACAATCAGGATTCGGAGCATTAAAAACAGGATCAACACAATCACATGATACACCAACATCTGAAACTGGTTGTTCTATCACTTCAACGGTTGGTAATCTTTTTACAATCACACGTTGATTATCTGTCTGAATGAACAACCAATTCCACCGTTAGTAACTCTCTTCTGTAGAAACAGTTTTTGCGTATTCAGTCTTTCGTATCTGAATCTTCTGATATATGACTCGTCTTTTTCTGTTCGGTCCCAACCCAACCCGCCATATCTCTTTATCAAAAACCTCGTACTCTACCACAGTGGTACCACCCTCCGGAGCATCATAAGTGTCAATAATAAAATCACCAAGGTCAACCGGTATATCTCCAGCCACGTAACAGGTTTCTTGAACACGTTCCATCTTGGTTGCGTAGGTATATGTAACCTCAACCCCCATCATTCCCATTGAATTACTAGGTTGCATCAATATCTTGATGGTCTGATCTCGTAGAGCATCCCCTCCAAGAATACCGGTACCCCCACAGAGAGGACAGTCAGGATTAATCCGATTGAATATGTCATCTTCTGCGACACAGGGACAAGGAACGGGATTAGTAGCAATAGGTACTCTTTTTCGAAGAATAACGTTGAATCCATAATTATTCAAGATTAGTTTGAACTGCCTATCATCAATCCGAGGCATATTCTTCATTTGAATAGCATAATTAGGATAGTAAAGACTCATTGAATATCACTCCTTCTATTAGCCGTTCCTGACCTACGATAACCCCAATAATCCCTACCATATGCAGTTGTGCTGGCGGTACTAAAGTACATTCCTCTACCAAGCATTGAAAGTTTTCTGTTGACATCCTCATTCAACATGTCGATATGAGCCTGAACCTGGAATCCACCACCACGAACCATGTTTTCAATCTCAAGATCACCCAATCTGAAGTTAAATCCAAGTTGTAAAATGTCTCCAGAAGCAAGGGCTTCAAGGCATCTCTTTGCTGCAAGTGATGCAGCTGCCCACGTTGCAATCTGAGTCTCTTCATCTGGAGGATCTGCAAATGCCAGAGTCCAGTCATATGTCTTGCGGGTGTACTTCTTTATGAACATCTTGGCTTCTGTAAGAAATTGTGAAATAACGTCATCATGCAATCCCTTGAAATAAGTATAGGAAATGATTACTTCCTCATTGTCGGTTGGAAGTGCAGTATGAAGAGTAATCATACCAGTGTGAGCATCAAACGTTCCGTTATCTCCAACATAATAGTTTGTTCCTGTATGGCCAGTATCAGATTTTAGCCACACCCCATTCACTTCGTATATCATTTGATACATTGTGAATACTGTCGTGTCTGTGCTAGCAATTCCTTCCTCGTCGATTATAGTTTCGGCAACGAGATTGCCAGCGTCTCCTAGTTTATCTCTTACGAGTTTTATCTCTGAAGCTGTACTACTACTCATCCAACCACCTTCGGGGGCCATTTTTCCTGCAATATATAATGATTCACCGGCACTACCACTAATACCATGTTCACTTAAAAGTTCATCCCACACCGCATCCGCGATTGCTTCTATCGAAGCAGCATCAACACCACCCTCATTCAGTGCTTCACCAGTACTCCCACTAGTAAGATGTGCGCTGAGTTGTTCATCCCAGACCTGATTTGCTACCGATTCCACATTGACGAGTTCCCTGTTGTAAATGGTGGTATTGGTACTATTATCATATACACTCCCGACTCCGCGGAGATAGATGAATCCCGCCGTGACTGTTGAATCCAACCAGACCACTCCTGAGTTCAGGTCAATCGACACATACTGTGGTGCTGTGAGATTCATGATCTTGATGTCACCACTATATTGGGCTACAACGAGATCTCTTCCAGATCCATTCATGTTAAAAGTGGGAGTATTACCATCAGGGTCTCCATCAGAACATCCAATGATTCTTGTTGGAATACTGCCAGCAAGGGTTACGGTTCCTGTTAAAATACTGTTGTAGATGTTACCTTCCACGTAAGTCAAATCACATACCATGCAGTTATCAATTGATGCGTTCCCATCCAACACACCGCATATTTGAGCGTTCTCAAACTCGGTGTTAGTTGTTGATGCACCCGCTTCAATGGTTATTTTTGTTTTAATATGTGATTGTCCTTCAATAATGAAATCGTCCACATTGTCGGTTGATGTCAGGGTGATATTACCAATAATGTAGAGTCTTTCAAACCCTCTTACACTGGCAATCAATTTTGCGTCCGCCAGATTGTTTACGGGGGCCTGTGGAGTACCTCGTGGGAACACCGTTCCCGAATACTCACTCGTAACATCTATCCAGACTCCACCATTGAAGCTTGCAAATTCAATCTGAGCGTTGGAAATCAATCCTGCCGAGTTAGCAGACCTGATTGATACTTGATTCACATTAACGTTATCCCCAATGTTGCTGTTACCGCCCACTATATTGACGGCATACTGGCCGTCCTCAAAGGTCACAGTATAACCGTTTATGAGTTCAACAACACGGGCGAGTGTTACACCGCCGACATCGATGGGAGCCACGTGATCATGTGTTCTCTGGAATGGCATTCCTTCCTCGGAGTCTTCAAGGTCTCTCAACACCAACCGGAACCAGTTGATATCAAGCTCCCTTATCTCCGTCGGCGTTGACTGTATCAGAGTCAGATCCGCCTTTGGAACTGATATCACTTTCGTTGCCCAGTTGATTGTCACGGTCATTCTTCAGTCTCCGTACTTCTGCTCGCAGACGTTCTATCTCTTCCAAGTATATATTGTTCTGCTTATTAACATTCTCTATCTGCTGATTGACTATCCTATCCTGTGCCTCTGCCCTGATGACCCACTGTTTATTACGGGCTTCTAGCATTTGAACCTCATTGGTGAGGCCGGCAACGATTCTCTGATTCTCGCTTATCGCCTTTTCCAATGATTCCCTCTTCTTCATGAGGTATATGATCTCTTTCTCAAGTTGTTTCCTGGGTGCTTGGTATATCTCTGAAATGTCCATGATTCATTCATCCAATTGCATCTGTATCGGCAAATCCAGCCCGCCCGAACAATCATCCCCAGAAAAGGTCACATCTTTATAATATGGCGAATTACTGGCATATGCCACCCGCCCACGGTAAGGTTGTGTTCCACTGGAATTATATGATTCAGTCGCCACACCACCGGTGGTGGTAGTTTCGCTCATAAAGCATTGGGTTGACGTTATTGTTCCGGTTGCTGGACTTGCAGGAGAACCTGAAATCGTATAAGTATATGTATTTGCATCGGTCACTGTAATTACCTTTCCTGCACCGTTATACTCGGGTTGATCAGCTCCTCTAATATTAACCATATTACCTGTTGCGAGTCCATGAGAGGAATGACTCACTGTAGCAGTGCCACCAGAACTCGTAATGGTAACGCTCTCCTCAAATGGTGCAGAACCGGTATCATCTCCTGCTTCAATCATACACCGAGCTCCAACGATGGGTTCTCCGTCTGGGTCCTTCACTGTTAACTTAAGGGTAACTGCATTATTGATTGTGGTGCTCGCACCAGAACCATTGCGATATGTGGGGCTGGTACCACCGACTACGTTTATGGTAACAGCGCCTCCACTATTATTATACACCACTGCATCAGTAGTTCCGGTTGAACCATACCCCGAATAACTGAAATCAGTGAAAGTATAAGTACCAGTAGCTGTAATATAGATAGCATGACCGGTACCATCACTTGTAAATGATAGTCCAGACACATTCGTCAGACTTGTAGTTGACGATATTAACAACCCACCTGTTGCATCAGTCGTTGATATAATGTTGTTGTTTTTGAATTTTGTTTTTCCTATATCTATTTGAGCACATCCAACAAAGGAACAATCATATATCTCATGATTGGGTCCATTCGTAGCATCAGTAGATAAATCAAATCCCTGATTAAATCCCCTGAATACACACCCATATAATTTCAGATACTGAAGATCTGAATCATTGGCAGTAAATGAAGCCCCGACACCAGAAGGACAGATAAAAGTACAACCATCAGTTCCATGTTCAGTACCTACCAGAGTTCCCATCCTAAACGTTGTTGAACCCGTAGAATTACCCACCACTTTAAACCAATATTTATCAGTACCTAAACTTCTATCTTCAAATACAACTGTCGTATTTGTATCAGTAAGAGTGCTTGCGCCGGTTCCAGAATTATCCCCAAATGTGATTGGCCCCTGAAGTCCATATAAACCAGCTCCTAGTTTTCTACATATACCATATGCTTTACCTGTTGCATTACTCTTATCCGCTGTAGCAATTTCATCGAACAGCGTAGTAGTTACAGTACCAGTAACAGTGAGACCATTATTACCATATCTAATCACATCCGTAAAACAATTCTCAACGCCACCAACTGACTTCACTAGGGTTTTATACATTGCCCCAATACCCGTAATCGCGGACCAATCAAGGGAAGATTCTGATCCTGCTCTCGCGGTATAATTACTTGGTAAATTTCCTGTATCAATTATTTGACATTGCCAAGTAACCCCTGTACTATCATATCTGAATCCCGCCTTATCCGACCCCGCGATGTGATATGCTATTCGATTACTTCCGTCATAGAATAATACCCCAACCCCACCATTTGCCGTGGTATCCATGATACCCTGTGGTAGAGTCCACACATAAGTCAATATACCACTTGACATATCTAATGAAGAAATACCATAATACAAATCCTGAGTTTCATTGCTGACCTGCATTCCAAGAGAACCAGTATTTTCAATTGGATATGGATTCGAAGTAAACAGACTTGGACCATCTGTAGCGGTCCATCCAGAAGTGGAATCTGCCTCACTAACAGTTGTTCTTGTGTCGGTAACAGTCACAGTCAAACTTTCATCCACCTATCATACAATACTATCGCTGCTGCCTGATGTGCCCATAACCCACCAATAGCACCAGCAGGAGTCTGTATTTTTACGGCTTTTCCTTTTCTCCCGAATGCTTCCCATGCTGAGAATCCAGTTCTTCCAAATACATAGATCACATTCTCGGGATGCTGAAATTCTTCTAACTCTATAGTTCCATTTTCATCTATAAATATTACGTCTGCCCAGTTTTGCTGATCCAAATATTCAGAAATATCTGGCACTTCTATTACATTTTTCGAGATTCCTGTTATTGGACTCATTATCCACTTGTCGATACTGAAATCATCTAACATGTGTTTCCAGAGATCATATTCTTTGATTGGTGCGTTCCAACCGAGTTCCCATGACCCGATAACTTGTATCACGCATACGCACCACCACTAACTATCAGAAGTGCGAATTGCGGTGAACCCACCACCACCACTGGTGAACGTGGTCGGTGTTTTGAAAGGCTTGATGGGGGTTGTTCCACCATCCCTAACTTTTCCGACTAATGATCTGTCTGATGAATATACTGCGGTATATGATTCACTCGTACCACTGGCCAACGTGTCAATATAACTAATGAACACATCATTACCAGCAGTTGCGTCATTCGGAGATGTCCAGTCTGTAGATGGAGTTGTGAATGTTGAACCACTCCAAGAAGTATACGAGACCTTCCTATAAATACCACTGTCAAGTTCCACTCTGATTGTTCCGTTAGATGGTGTATCTGATGGAATTGCACTAGTAACCACAACAGAAGTCTGGCCAGATGAATTAAGGGTAGTGTTCAGAGTGAGTTGATCATAATCAATCTCATCGGCCCCATCATTGGCTGCCACAATAACATAATCCTCACCGCTCACCAGACCAGACACCGTAAAGGTCTGATTGTTCGGAGGCTGTTGCTGTGTATTAGTAAGATCGAATAGTTTATCACTGGCAGTCAGGTCTGCCGCTTCAATACCGATTCCGAAGGCACCTATAATTGCGGTACCCGTTGATTGACCCAGGAATTCGGGATTGATAGTACGAGACGTAACCGATCCATTCACAAGATGATATCCTTTATCAACTGTATCCCAAACTCTCACATTATCCACGGGGGGTGAACCAGAAGTGAGCTGTATCCAAACAGTATCAGTGGAATCATCTGCAATTAGAACTCCTTGTCCACCGGACTTATCATTATCAGTGATTGTTCCATTTACATCCGCAGTTGCAGCAGAAGTCAATCCTGTTATTGTATCACCATCATTTATGGTGATAGATGTATCCTCTAGAGCGAATGCCATGGTTCCTGTGGCGCCCTGATCATCAAGATAAACCAATTTACCAACTGCACCACCACTTCCAATGGTACAATATTCACCGAGAGTGAACGGTCCGCCTACCTCGTTATCATAGTTGAAGTAGCAACCCCAACCAAGTAGGTTATCTTCTGTCATGGTTCCACTTGAACCATCGTAATCCCACTCATGTGTAATTCCACGGAAGTATTCACCATTCATCCCATGAATAGTTGTAGAAGTTCCTCTACGTTGAATCCATTTCGTTCTCTCGTAGAGTTGGTTTATTGAATATGTATCTCGGTTCCATTGTGAATAGTAGGGCCTAGCTCCATTACCATTGTTCAAGTCAATGGTCTGATATCCTTCAACATTACTGATGGTGCTCCAAGTTGCGATGGTTGCCTCTGCTGTTGTATTGTTCAAATCTGGTGAAGTAAAGATAGCTGCGGTTGAGTTACCCAATCCCATGGTCAATGAGAACTCTGCATATGTGTCACCCAATTCCCTGGCAACTACCCGAATCCTCTTACCATCTATATCAGCACCGTTCTCTCTTGTTTTTATCAGGGTTCTGAGCAAGATGTTATTAGCAGAATCTGTGTTAATTCCTGTACCCCACCAACTAGTGATTTTCGAATTATCCCTGAAAATCATCAATTCTGTACCAGTCTCAACTGTACCTACCACTACCAGACCAGAATAAATAGTATCACCATCGTCTTGGGTGATTGAACCATCGTATAGATGTTCGGCCGCCGTATCATCAATATTGTACGGCGATAGTAATGTAATAATGTTATCAGTTGAACGATCTGATGCATCAGTACTTGTGATATCCAATAGGTCATTACCACTAGCTTGTGCATCATCTGCCAAACCCTGTAAGAATCTGTGTAGTTCAAGTACTGTATAGTAAGTACCACTACCTGTGTATCGTATATCACCATTCAATGCTACGGTGAAGTCGTCTGCGATTGCCAGTTGGTTACACGCTCCATATAATCATGATTTATATTCCCCACCTCTGTTAATTCCCGTGGTGCGAACGGGGCGGGGGGAGTTACCCCGCTCGCTGATAGTGTCAACACGAGATGTTTACAAAACATCCATATTTACACTATTATGGGAACAGATCAGACTTGCCTCCGTACAGAAGCACGCCTGCATCACGATTGATTGCAGCTGCCGTGAAGCGCTCAGTCAGTATCATTGACTGTGAATCACGCAGTGGATCTGGGGTATTGTCGATTGTGAGGGGTCTCCTCTCAACAAAAACACCATACTGTTTTGAATCAATCATCAGAGCCTTTCCTGGAGTCATGTTTGCGGACACTAGTACGTTCATTCCGCCGATGCTTCCGACAACGCCGTTTAGCATTGAATTACGGATGTGCTCCGGTAGAGTCATGTAAGCCCGTTCATTTGCTCCGATGAAGTCGCCCTCTCCCGTCAATAGGTCAACCATCTGGTATGGATGGATGAGTAGTGTATCCGGTGAGTAGTTCTCCATGCGAAGTAGGGCAATGCCCAGTGCAATCGACTTCCAAGACAGGGTAGCGTTCGGTGCATCATCACCCATCTGAATGTAGTGATTATCGATGACCTCACCAATTCCGCCGACACCATTACTCATTGTAGTTCCGTTTGGAACACCCTGAATAAGGGCATTGATGGTTATTCTGTCTTCAAGAACGGCCATTGCTAGTGTTGCCATGTCCAGATTGCGTCGGATTACGTCCCAGCGGGAATCCTCAATCATCTCGTTGGTTATGTAAGGCCTTGCGGCAATCTTCCCTACGACCAGTGTGTACTTCTCGTAGGTTCCCTGACGGGACGGAATCTCAGATCCTTCTTCCACCTGCACTGCATCGAATCCACGCTCCTTCAACCATGTGATTGAATCGGTGTCGATTCTGACATACTGGCATAGATTTCTAGCAATCCTCGCTTCCTCAGCCACTGTGAGAATGTTCTCATTGATGACTTCTGGAATCAGCAACTTCTGTGTGTCCCTACGAATGGATGCGTTGAGTTCTTCCATTGTTGGCGAGAACAGAGCTAGTTCCTCTAGTGGTCGATCCAGTCGAATCTCCTGTTCAAGGAGATCGTACTTGTCAATTAGACTCTCTTCGAGTCTTCGTTGGTATTGTGGTATCGCCATTTTTTATTACCTCCAGAGCATTACCTCTATGTGTGGATGATTGGTCTCATCGTAATCCATGCTATCATAGGTATGACCAGTGTGTGTTACGGGAACATCAGAATTTGTCATTGCAATACCAATGGTAGCAGCAATCTCTGCGGCCGTTGAACCATCTGCCACACCAACCATTCCATCGTGTGTATCGGTTGTAGTGTGATTACCTTCATCAGACATCATAATCTGTTGACCAGCAACAACATCCTCTGCTGGAACTGCTGTGGTCACGGTATTGTTGATGACTGTGATTCTCTTTGCACCCTCCTGGGCATCATAACCAACACTGATATTAGTTGCTGTGTATGGTGAACTCAGCAACTCAGCATATGATTTGTATGGATACCTAGTCAGAGAAATACCAGCGAAATATAGGCTATCTGTAGCCCAATTATCGTAATCGCCCACCTCACAAGTGTAAGCGGTGCCAGTATATGACATGTAACTATGCATCCGAGCCTCAGTAATGGTACTATCATCGAACACAAGAGTACTTGTGAATCCTGTCATTATGTCGGTCATTACTCATTACCTCCTCTCAGTTTAGCGGAGTTCCCGCTAACGATTCGTTTATACTCTCGGTACATCGGATTCGAACCATCGAGTGCCCACCTACGTACAGTCTTCTGTGCGTATGGGCTTGTTCTCATTCCCATGACCTCTCTCAATGCGGCCTTGACCTCACTGGTCTTATAGACCAACGGATCTGGCTTTGCCTTCTTGACTTCTTCTACCGGTTCGGTAACGATTGCCTTACTCTTCGGAGTCATCTTTTCCATGGTAGAAATAACGTTCTTCAGTGTGTCGGCCATCGCCTGAAGGTGTTCAACCGACATATTCTTGAGTTCGGTCTTTCGTACCACTTCGTCCTTGGACTCCTTGATGTTGGCAGCAACCTCCATCTCGAAAACCCGCTCAACTAGAGAGGTCTTTTTCTCCTCTTGGAAAGTCTTCACTCTATCAAGAGCGCTTTCCTTTTCCTGTTGGAGTTGCTCTAGCTGTGCTTGCATTGCTTCAAGCTGTTGTGCTAGTGCCAACTCCCCAATATTGTCCTCAGACATTTTTTTGGTTGCACCTGCCTTTTGCAGTTCATATTTGTTGTCACTAGATTCCACCAGTGTCTCCACGGCAGCATATAGTGAACTGTTTGTTGCATAAGCCGAGGCTCGCGCATCGGCTGGGAAGGGCGTTATTGATAACTCTCGAAACTTAAGACCGCGACCGATAGCTGCGGCAACGATCCGTTCTCCGTTCTCAAGCTCATATGTCTTCCCTAGATGATGTGGGCACTGCAACATATCGCCCCCACAGACAGAACATTCAATGAAGTCTGCGGTGGCTCCAATGCTCACGGTGTCTATGTCGCCGACCTCAATGGCCTCAGCGACAGGGTGACTCTTCCTAATTCGTGCAATATATGTTATCGCACTATCAATGCCTTCACGACTCTCCCAAGTCGCAACTAGCACTTTGCCGACATTGTCGGCACTCTCTTTTGAGTGATCAACCATAACGGGCTTGCCGGTCAAGGTCTCTGTTGCGACCTCCAACTCCTCTGCAAGATACGTATGTAGGTTGGCGGTGGTGGTGGCATGAATGGCATCACCCACCACGTAGAAATGTTTATCTGAAGGCTGAATCTGGTCAATTCCTTCATGAAGTGATTCCTTTTGAATCTCAAGTTTTGCCTCTTCCAGACCATAAGCAACTTTGACACCCTTACGATTTATGACACTATTAATTGCCGTGTCAAGACTCTCGAACACGTTTATATTGGATGTCCATGCAAGTTTCTTTGGTTCAACAGACTCTCCGACATCCATTCCCAATGAACGAGCAGCACGTTGAAGAACTCTCTTTGCTCTCGCTTTCTCCTCACTCGTTGCTCCTTTCACCTGATTTAACCTCGCAAGAGCATTCCGAACACACGCTTTATTCGGACCACTCGAACTCTTATATGGTAGTGCCTTCAGTCTTGGAATTGCATAGTTACTGGAATCGTCTCCTGCTAATTTATGACAGTCTACTTCTATCGCCACATTCGATTCCTCGTCACTTGGATGCTGACCTGTTGATTTTACACATGTTGCGTAGGCCACTTGTTCGATCTTCTCGGCATCCCATTTGGGATGATCCTTTCTGAGTTGTGCCTTCAGTTCTTCAACACATCTCATTAGTTTCTCTGGCATAGGAGCCACCCACATGTGGTATGTGGAGCCCTTCACGACACCAGACAGCAATTACCATGAACGACCCTTGAGAAGTCGAAACACATTGAAGCGCTCCACACCATGTGAATACATATTCATCCCTAATAAATACTATTATATTCTTTTTGCACAATATGGCTCGGAAACGCTGCACAAAAGAGTTTCTATGTGGTTTTGTTCTTACCCTTATTCCGTTGTGCCTTCAATTGTCTGGTTATACTTCTGCTACGGGGGTTCCCCATCCGAGGATTCAAGGTTCCGGTCTCTTGACCCATTAATATCCCTCTTGAAGTGAGTCGATCCTTTCTACGTTTCACCCTAGCCCGCCGTTCGGCATAAATTCCACCCTTACCCCGCCGGTTCCTGCGCATTTGATTAGTTATGCCTGACCAACTCCGCCACCCTGATCTTTCGGTACTTCACCATCAGGTTTCTGTGCTTTCTTCTTATCATCACCACCACCACCGGTTGATTGGGGCGGTCCTCTTCTACCAGCATTGCTGGGGTCGGATGGGTCTTCTCCGGAGGAGGGGGATCGAGCAGCCATGTATTTTGAAGCAGACTTTGCTTGTTCGTCTGCCAACCTTATCTGGTCCTCAACAGCAAAATGACCATCTCCTTCTTCAGGCATCTCAAGCAATCTCCTACTCTCTTCACGGGTGAGCACGTTACTGTTGTAAAGGTTCATTGCTCTCAGGTAACGCTGTTCCTCTGTGAGTATCGGGTTGAACTTTATCTTGGGCACTGATTGCCATTCTTCCCTGGTCATTGGATGTTTGATACCTAACACCTTTGGGAATATCTCCATCCTACATACATTGGACAGTAACTGACGTAGTACCACTATACGTCTGCTGAATGACTCGAGCTGTATCTGTGCCGATGCCAGCGTTCCCTTTATTGTACCACCCATCAATATCTCTGGCACACTGAGTCCTGCAAAAACGTCATCTCGCAACATGGCAAGATACGGCGCAAGGTCCATGGTCATCTGACCGGCACCCAATACCTCGAACTTAATCCATGATGGAACCACGACGTCGTCGCCAATATTCTGTATATCCATATAATACTTGAACTGGTCCATCATCTCATCAGTGGCAGGCATGTTCTCATCACCGACGAGCCAGAGGGTCTTCGGAGCAGCATACCTGCGACTTATGACACCGATGTCCACTCGCATTCCCTGATAGATTGTTAACGAGGAGATCATGGGTTCAATCACCGAAAGACCATACTCTCCACCAGGGAGGGCATTATCCTTGACATGAACTATCTCTTCGGCATCGAACGGGATTGCTGTGGGATGTGCTTCTCTCACAAGCCCCTTCCACCCGCGCTTAGCCTCGGTGTTCAGATCACTCATCGTTTTTACTTTTGGTAGTTTGAGTCTGAATGGAAGATATCCCCTCGCGGTTCTGATGAATCGACGTTGCTTCGGTACCTGTATATATCCTATCACATCCCCTGTTTCAGTACGATAAACATACATACTTGATGGTGGTATTGGTTTGAGTAGTGCCCCATACCATTCATCCGGTTCCTTTACAACCTCAAAGAAAGCATTGCCCCAGATAAGTAATGACTTGACAGTGTTATGAAGTAGTGAATTCAGACCAACATACTCCGACCAATCTTCAATCAACTGTCGATTCTCTTCCGTTCCGCCTTCAATGGTGAATCCAGACTGAGTGGTGTGATCAGCGGTAAGATTGACACCACGAAATACCAGACTATCGCTCTTATAGAGAGCGGTATAGAGGTCCATGTCGTACTCATGTGGAACACCACTCACCCTGTCTGATTGTGTAGGGCTTCCGACAATACCCTTCCCCATCTCAAGTAGTCCTTTCTCCATCCCGTTCAATATGGTCTCATAAGACGTGAAACTCTTAACAGAACGCATCGTTCTACTCACCAATGAATCAGTCGGAGGGCGTAAATTATGTCCCTCGTCACCAACAACCCCGACTTCTACTTTGAGATTGGGGTCGTTACCATTATTATCAGCCATGTGTTTTTTCTCCTCTATTCTCTATCTTGAGCACGACCAATCCATGAGGTTCGAAGAAATGAAAGAACTGTTCGTACATCTCCTGTGAACAGACAATATCATGATAGAATATCTTATATTCAAACCCCTCTAATATATTTATCGGAGCCTTCGGAAGTCCACCTTCGGGAACCTCATCATCCTCTGGAATGACCAGACCGACATATCTACGTTCCATTCTCTCCTTCTCCTGATTCCATACCCACTTATAGAAATATCTACCTGGATACTGATATCCATTTGAAGTGTGTGTAGTGCGCAGAAAATAAGGACTGGATAATTTTTCAAGTCTCTCATTATATAAAGATATCTTGCGCTGAAGCATCTTGTTATACTGCGTTATAACGTCAGCTCCACCGATGATTATCACTGGATTATTAGGAAGGATAGAATCAGCCTCAGCCGCAACAACATTCTTGAGGCCGCTGGCTGTTCTACTCACCTTCCTGCACCATCATTTCAACTATTAACTATGTACGTATGCACCTGCTGGCATGTCCTCATAGATAACAGTGACCTGCATGGCTGTTGCACCAGTGCTCGTGTAGTTATTAGCCGCAGTGGCATCATTTCCCACAATGGTGATAGTATCACCAGCTGCAAGAGCAACATTAGACAGATCAACATATCCATAAATCATTCCTGACGGAGGATTGGGAATATCGATATCGAAAACTGCTCTCAGGTCCGTAGGACCGTTAGTGCCAGCATCGTCAATCCTGAACACTTCGTATGCAGTTCCTTCCTGTCTGATACCATCAATTTTGAGGCTCATGTCCCACGCTGTCACGTCGTCGGGATACTGGAAGTATATTCGACGAGCGATATATACATGATCGGTAGCACCTGTGAGAACGGCTGTTCCTGAAGTAGTAACACCTGTTCCACTTGCGAAACTATGTGAGGCGGTCTTTCTGTCGCCTCTATTTGGTCGGTTAAGATCCTTTGGCATTTTTAATCACCGCGCAGGCTTTGGTATTCACCTTTACGGGCCTGCACACTTTCAAGTATATCAATCATCTTATTAATACTTCTTTCATTGACCAGAACCGTTCCAGTCAATCGGTTCCGTGTTTGATTCCGATTCTGATTCTGGTTCGGTCGGAGAAGCCTCTTCTGTCACTGGTTCTTCATTGGTCTCCTTCTTCTCAGTCATTGTGCTAGGTGTATTGATATATTCCCAAGACTGGCCATCCCATTTCGACGGTTCACCGTCATCCTTTCTCAACATGATCACTGATTCAGCAGGAACGGCATGTACTGACAATATATGACGATGGAAACAATGAGGATGTAGAATGACATTATCACATTCCTGACATCGAACGGCGTACCCCTCCACAAAGCCTGAACCACATTCAGAACACTTACCATTGAACTCCCTGATCTCGTTACCTTGGGAACGGCTGAGTTCGAACTTATTTCTATATATATCAGAATTGCTACTTACCATGAACATCTTCTCAAACAATCATTCCACACAGAATATAAAACCATTGTGGTCGAGTATTACTGAGGAAAAGGTTTATCAAGAGGTTCAGTAATCATGATGTGTGATATATTGAACGGTAGACATCACTTGATGGTGTCCATCTTTACTGGAACCATTATATACATCATCATCGGTTATGTTCATATAGGGGATGAGTTCCCCAACCCGTTCTGGCCGTTTGTTCTGGGTTCTCTTCTGGGTGGTCTGTTTCCTGATATGGACCGTCTTATTGGTGGAATAAGGATTCATAGGAACGTGATTTCCCACAGCGGCATTATCCAAACCGGAATCACTATTTCCTATCTATTCACACCCGATTATTCAGGATTCATATTCTTCCTAGTCTTCTTTTTCATCGGCACCGGCACACATCTCTCAATAGACATGATATACGAATCATGTCCGAAGGAGTATAAAGAAGCAGGAGTCTATCATCGGTGGGCCTACAGACTCGAACGACTCCGACAAGGAAAATCACCTGGTCATATAGTCGGTCCACCCTTCAAGATAAGATCTAACAGACAACAGTTGTGGTTACTATCCAACGCGGTTCTTCTATTCACTCTGGCCGTTATTCTCTACTTCAAACTACTTCTTGGGATAGACCTCGGATTATACCTCTGAAGTTTCCAGATTAATGGCACGACCACCAATAAAGAACAGATACGTTATCGCATCAATCGTATGTACCAGAGTATCGTTCAAGTTTCCCTCGGATACCGCTGTTGATAACCGTTCCAGATGTGGAGCAAGGCGAGCATGGAGATCAGCGATTGTCATCTTCTTCCATGAGTACCCCTTTCCTTCAACCTTTCCCTTCAGATAATACATTGATTTGATTGTGTTCAACATCTCTTTGAAGTCTTCCTTGAAGTCGTACTCCCCTTCGGGTTCTGAAAGAATTTCAATACTACTGTTACTTTTCACAGGCATGACTCTCCTCTTCTGTCTTCTCGCGGTATAGTCTTATCTCAAGAATACCATTTATGATGCTGTGGTCAAACTCATCATGAATATCGTTCGAGAGAGCGTACAATCTGACGAACTCACCATCATGACTGGCAACCTGTAGTACTCTATGCCCGTCACGACATATCATTCCCACACTCATACTATCTGCTGAGTATCGACCGAGCTCAAGAACGATTATCACCATGTCGTCGTCGTAGAATATCTCCTCATTGTCGAACGTTGAACGATAACCGTTCGGCAGTCGTCGGTACCCTCGCCCTGGCTGGCGATCATTCTTATAACGCCACGGAATAATACTGGCCGCGAAACCGGAGTCGTGGTTCCCGTCGGCCAGACTCTTCAGGAGAGAGTCAAACCTCTTAAACAGGTCGTCGATGAATTCCTGAAAGAAGCGTTCCTGGGTCTCGATATCATCGAAGTCGTCACCGTCAACGTTCAAGGGAGCGCCCCCAAAGCCAGAATGAAGTCGTACAGCCACCATACGGTATATATTGCCAGAGCAACCAGGAAGACATTGCACCATTTCAGTATGATGGCGTTCTCGGCCTCGATCTCTGCCATTGTGCTGGTACTGATTCGTGGTAGTGGTTTATAAAAATCCTTACCGCGAGGAGAGAATATCACGTACTCGACCTCCGAGGGATTGTAGGTTCCTTCGAAAGCGTCATCTTCCTCGAACTCCGTTCCACTGAGAACCACCCACGAACTGCTGATGTCGTCGTTGTCATTGTCGTTGTCATTGCCGTTCTCGTCGGTGGTGGTGCCTGTGGTGGGTCCTATGATATCGTGGAGCACCACCCTGCTGGTGGGGTCCCCAGTGAGGCGTTCCACGGCCCTACGGTCGTACACCAGAGACGCCCCGCAGTACCGGCACCAGCGGTCCATGATGGCAACGGGAGCGTTGCAGTGTGGGCAATGGAGGCTGAGGTTGTTATAGTTCGATATCATCATCACTGTCCTGATTCCATTCGTGGTAGTAGAGTTCGTCGAGGAACATCTCGTCTTCCGTGGCGGTGGCGATGGCGAGTTGGTCCACGGCGTAGCGGATCTCCTCTGCCACGGAGAGGTCTCCGGTTCTATAGGCGTGGAGGCCGATCGGTTCGCCGTCGTGGTTCTTCCTGAACTCCTCGGCCATGGAGTTTATCATGGATATCCAGTAGCTGCTGTTCCACGGAGCGGTGATG
>Ga0164310_10000653_pt1 | contig 18815 bp, 19 predicted proteins | sample GuaBasSedimGuay1_FD_121795 | JGI IMG/M metagenome (GOLD analysis project Ga0164310, IMG submission 121795) | Subseafloor sediment microbial communities from Guaymas Basin, Gulf of California, Mexico - Guay1, Core 4569-9, 0-3 cm | ecosystem: Environmental > Aquatic > Marine > Hydrothermal vents... | reverse complement strand
TCATAAATCTCAACAACGCCCTTCTCATCAGAAAAAATTGGCTGTATCGGAGCCATATCTTTAAAGGGAGTGTGTATTATGCCAATTGGCTTATAAATTATCTCCATAATAGGAAAGGTTAAATTTCCTATTTAATTTTTTCACAATGAAAGTTTATGTTATTGACAACGGCGGACAATGGACACATCGGGAATGGCGTGTGTTACGCTATATAGGCGCGGATGCGGAGATAGTTGCCAACACAACGCCAATTGAAGAACTAAGCGATGCCGATGCACTGGTACTATCTGGCGGGGCGCCTCGCGTGGGCTTGCAGGATAAACTTGGAAAATGCGATGAATATCTAAAATATATGGATGTGCCCATTCTCGGCATATGCGCCGGCCATCAGTTCATGGCGAGGTTTTTTGGCGGGGAAGCTTCGCCGGCGAAAGTGCCGGAGTATGGAAAAGTGGAGATAGAAGTTGTTGAAGAAGATGTTCTGTTCAGAGGGTTGCCCAGAAAAATGATTGTGTGGGAGAGTCATAACGATGAAGTTACACGATTGCCATCGAATTTCATTCTTCTCGCCTCTTCGCCAAATTGCAAAGTTCAGGCAATGAGACATGAAAGCCGCCCCTTATTTGGTCTGCAATTTCATCCAGAAGTGGAGCATACTCAATATGGAAAGGAAATTTTCATGAACTTTCTGGAAGAAGCTAAAAAATGATTGCCTACTTTCCAAAGCCATGCTTTATTCCAGTTGCAATATCTGATTGTAAACTAAATTGTAAACATTGTATGGGAAGGTATCTAAAACAGATGTTGAAGCTGGAAACAGAGAAAGAATTGCTTAAATTTGGGCTGAGTTTCAAGGGCAACGGCATTCTTGTTAGTGGGGGATTTGATGAAAAAGGAAGGCTAATAAATCTTGAAAAAATGCTTCCAGTAATCGAAAAATTGAAAGATCGCATATATATTGCAATTCATCCCGGATTTGTTAATGAAGAATTGGCAGATGAGATGGCAAAAGCATGCGATATAGCTTTTGTTGATTTGCCAGCAAAAAATGCAATAAAAAATGTTTTAAAACTGAATGCAACAGTGGAAGATTATTTCGAAAACATGGAGAAGCTTATGGAAGCTGGGATAAAAATCTCGCCTCATATAACTGTAGGCTTAAATTATGGTAAAATAGAAGAATGGGAGCTCCTCGATAAGCTGAAGAATTACAAAATTGAAAAACTTGTTCTGAATTTTATTGTGCCTACTGCAAAAACATCTTTTGAAAATGTTAGAATAAATGAGGAAGAAGCAATAGAATTTGTAAAGGAAGCAAAAAATAAAGTAAAGAATGTTGTCATAGGTTGCATGAGACCTCGCAATTTAGATATTAATTTAATTGAGGCAGGAATAAAAGAAATTGCTAATCCATCTAAAAAGGCGCTTGAATATGCAAAGGAAAAAGGAATAATAGTGGAGGCAAAGCCGTATTGCTGCGGGATAAAGATTTTCAAAAGATGTTAAAAAATCTTATATTCTTCTTTCACATTTTCCATCATGAAAAAGTTAGTTGTAATTTTAGTGCTATCTGTTTTATTACAGACAGGTTTTGCAGGATATGAAAGATTGGATATAAATGAGGGCAAAGAGGCAGAAAAAATTGAGGAATTAGTTGGCAGCGACAGTATATCTGGCTATTTAATGCAAGCTGGTTATCCAGTATTACCCTATATAATAAAAACATATGAATTTCCTGCTGGAACAAAAATAGAAGTGAATGTAAAAGCAATTAATATTACGGAAGAAAAGGCGAGTATAATAAAAATTGCTGCGCCACCAAAAATTGATGGATTTGAAAATATTGGGTTAAATTATGAAATAGCAAAATTTGATGTATATCCTGAAAAATGGTACGATTACAGCATAGGAGTGGGAAGAAATAAACAAGGCAAAATAGTTGAGTTTCTCACCATTTATCTCTATCCACAACGCATAAATAAAGACGGGATAATGCTGCGGTCAAATGAATTTGATATCAAAATAAGATATGAGATACCTTCTAAGCCATTATTCACAAATGAGGAATACGACTTACTCATTATTTGTCCAAAACAATGGGAAAATATTATACAGCCATTGATAAAACATAAGGAAAGTCATGGAATAAAGACAATGGTGAAAACAGTGGAAAATATAGTTTCAAGCTACAGTGGTAGGGATGATGCTGAAAAGGTAAAATACGCAATTAAAGATGCAATTGAGCAATATGGTATAAAATATGTTTTACTTTTCGGAGGAAGAAAACCCGGTGTAAAGGAGAGATGGTATGTTCCTGTGAGATACAGCCATTTAGATGATAATTCAAACTGGGAGGCAAGCTATCTAAGCGATTTGTATTTTGCCGATGTGTATAAATATGAGGATGGACAGCCTGTTTTTGAAGACTGGGACAGTAATGGAAATGGAATCTTTGCAGAGTGGAGAATGGCAGGAAAAGATTATCTGGATTTATACCCTGATGTTTATGTTGGCAGACTGGCATGCAGGAACAAAGCAGAGGTTAAAATAATGATCGATAAGATTATAACATACGAAGATTTTCCATTTAACGAATTTTATAAATTTATTTTAGTTGCAGGTGATTCATATAATGATAGCCATGGATATATTGAAGGGGAGTTGGCAACATGGGAGGCATATAAACAACTGGAAGGATTCGAAGCTGTCAAAGTATGGGCTTCTGAGGTCGATTTGAGCGCTGAAAATATAATAAATGCAATGAATGATGGGGCTGGCTTTGCGTATTTCTGCGGGCATGGTAATCCAATGAGTTGGAGTACCCACGAACCATATAACTTTGATGAATGGGAAGAAGGCTTACAAATCTTTGATATGCCTCTGCTAGAAAATGGCTATAAATTGCCCATAGTTGTAATTGGCGGCTGCCACAACAGCCAGTTTAATGTAACAATTTTCAATTCCTTTAATAAAGAAAAATTATGGAAGGGAGAAAATGCTCCAGAATGTTGGAGTTGGTGGCTGACTCGCAAAATAAATGGAGGGGCTATTGCAACCATAGGCAATACTGGCCTAGGATATCACGGAAGCGAAGACAGTAATGAAGACGGCATAGCTGACTATCTGCAAGTCTTGGACGGATGGCTTGAAATCAATTTCTTCCGCCTTTACAATGAAGGAATAGATATGCTTGGCATGCTACATGCAACAACACTGACTGGATTCATAAATACTTTCCCAGGAAATGAAAAAATGCCCTTGACAGATGTTATTGACATAAAAGTTACACAGGAATGGTGTTTGCTAGGAGATCCGAGCTTAAAAATAGGAGGGTATGACTAATATCATACAATTCCATAGAAAATAGCTGCTATTACTACAACTGCAACTGCTGGAGGGATGAGGAATTTATAGGCATCGATAAATTTTGGGTGGAAATAATCATAAGTTAGAACAACACATGGGTGAATTGGAGAAATCAAATATCCCGTGAAAGAAGAAATATAGAGTAACGCCACCATACTTATATCCGTCAAAAAGGGAGCCAAAATTGGATATAAGATACCAACTGCTGCTAGATTATGAGCTGTAACTAATCCAATTACGAAGGATAAGACAGCTATTGTAATAACTGCTGGAAGACCGATTAAATGGGATGAAATTACCTCTGGTATTCTTGATGCGAATATTATGTTTTTTAGAAGCATTATTCCAAATATTGCAACAGCAAGGCTCACAGAAATTCCCTTTTTCAGCATTCTTGCATCTTTCTTTTTCCCCATTATAAAAGCTGTTAATATGCCAGCAGGTAATGAAATCAGAAAGGCAGAATATGTGGACATGAAAAATGAAAGTGGTAGAGCTATAGAAACTGGTAGTAAAATAGGCAATAAACCTTTCATTTGCCCTTTCTTTCTTTCCTTTTTCTTCATTTCAATATTTTTTACTTTTCTCACATAGAGATATCCAATGAAAAAGAGGAGGATAAAAATTGGTATTTGCATTGCAATAATTGCAAAAATATTCTCGCCAGATAAATCTGCAAGTAAAACTAAAGGAGTAGCTAAAGGAAATATGATAAACCATATATGGCGGTACCATAAATTAATGGTCATCAATAATTCTTTTTTTACTCCGGCTGCTTTTCCGTGCAAATCTATAAGAGGAGCGGATAGTAATGCCCCTCCTGGAACTGGAAGCAACCCCAGTATAGAAGGAATTGCAATGAGCATGCCCTTATATGAAAGCTTTTGCTGTAATACATCCAACACACCCTGGAGCAAACCTGTTTCCTGTAAAATGACAGCGAGCATTTTTATCATTATAACTATTGTAATCAATGCCATAACTTTGAAATCTGTGACAGTTTTTACAAAAATATCTGGCAATTTTTCGGGAATGGAAATAGCAAGTATCAAACAGCCAATTATGATTGCCAAGCCAAAGTTCTTTCTATTTGCCACCATTGCTATTATTGTCCCAAAAGAGAATAGGAGCAGCAAAATAAGCAAATATTCGTTCATTTTATTCTCCTTTCCTTTTCTCTGCCGAGCAAAACAACTCTTGAGTCCTTTCTCTCTGCCTCAATTTTATAGCCTGTCAGCTCTGCAAGCTTTTCTCCAAATTTTTTAATTTCTTCATGACTTGGCATATTTGCAAGAGTCATTCTCTGCCTTGAATAACCTAGGAACATATATCCTTTTGGCTCTATAAACCATGGATTCGCTTTCATATCAAGCTTTGCATATTCTTTTTCATAACCCAAATTCCAGTTTTTAACCAGGGTATGCCTTATAACTGTTCTTGTATTCAAACTTGGCAACAATTCTAAAGTTTCATTCAATTTTTCCCATGCTTTTGGAATCAATGGACAGCATAACTTTTTATAAATCTCTTCATTTGGAGCAGCGATAGTAACATAAAGTTGCTTCGGCAGCACATCCATGTTTTCCAAGGCTTCAGGATTTGTTCCATTTGTTACGAGAAATGTTGTCATTCCCCTCTTATGACATTCCTCAAAAAAATCACTTAAAAAAGGATATAAAGTGGGCTCACCAGTTAAAGAACAAGCAACATGTTTCGGCTCCGTTGCCTCTTCCCATTTTTTTAAGTCCACTCTCTCATCCCCTTTGTAGCCAGTTAATAGGCGGCGCTGTTCCTCTATACATCTCTCCAGAATGTAAGCTGGTTCGTCAGCCTCTTCTTTTTTCAGCTCTGTTAATGTAAAGCCCTGAAAACGCCAGCAGTAAAGACATTTCTGGGTGCAGTGAAAAGCAGCAGGCGACATCTGCAAGCAGCGATGACTTTCTATGCCATAAAAAGTATTTTTATAACATGCTTTACTTTCAAGCAGCGATTTTCTGAGCCAGTGACAAAGTTTCACTGCTGAATGTTTGCCAACTAATGCGTATCCTTGGTTTTCGAGGATTCTCTTTAAATCCTGTGATAAATGCATAATTGGAGAATTATCTTTCTTTAAAAACTTATTCCATGCAAATCATTGATGCAACCTAGAAATAGAAAAATACTGTCGTTCCTCATGCAAATAGTCAAATAAATTGCTTATTCATCTTTTAAAAATCCCTTGTAATTCCTGTAAACCACTGCAAAAAAATTTAAATAAGTTTTAATATTGTGAATAATTATTATCGTGACGATTAGATGAAATTTAGATCAAAACTGTTGATACTATTGCTTGCAATCTCTCTCATACCTCTTACTTCAATTAGTTTTATTCTGGTAAAAGGAGGATATGAGGAAATAAGAAATAAAGCAGAGGAAGGTTTGCTCAACTTGGTGGAGGCAAAAGCAGAATATTATGATCATACTTTTCAGGATATAGCACAGTCAATAAATGGTGTTGCATTACACATATCATCTGTCTGGGGAAAGGGAACTTATTATAATAAAAGTTATATCTGGATTTCTCCAGATGGAAAAGGATATGAAAAATTTGAGGAGGATATGAAAAATTTTGAATTTATAATGTCTGCTTTTCAATCTATAATGTTTGAAAAAAATGAGATAAATTTAATGTTTCTAGGTATGGAAAATGGAGTGTGTTTTCTCAGCGATGCAAAAGTGGTGGAAAAATTAATGAATGAAATTAAACATTTTGACCATAGAGAGAGAATATGGTATCAACTTGCAAAAGAGAAAAATACCACTGTCTGGACTCCATTGTATATTGATGTTAATACAGGAGAATTAGTTACCACAGTTTCAACGCCGGTCTTTGTAAATGGTAAATTTATAGGTGTATTGGGTTCAGATTTGCTCCTAGGCACAATAAAAAATGATATACTGGATATAAGATTCGCTGGCTCTGGTTTTCCATTGCTTGTGGGCAGAGATGGCAAGATATTTGTTCATCCTGAATATACAGCAAGTGGCAAAAAATGGAATGAAAGCTTTGAAGAGGAAAATATATTCGACATGAAGGGGCTGGCTGAAGTAGGAGATAAAATAAAAAATGGAATGACTGGTCTAGAACTAATCACTTTACATGGAAAAAAATATTATGCAGTTTTCTCCCCTGTAAATGAAATAAACGGCTCTCTGTTATTCCTTCTGCCAGAAGAAGTGATAACTAAAGGTATAAACGAAGCAATAAAGAGCATAATTCCGTTGCTTACGCTGGTTTTTATAGGTACAATATTGGCTGCATATCTCTTTTCTCTTTCCCTCACTAGACCGATAGAAAAATTGCAAAAGGCAACAAGAGAAATTGCAAAAGGCAACCTCGATTGTATCGTGGATATTAAGGGAAAAGATGAATTTGCCGATTTATCCAGAGACTTCAATAAAATGGTTGAAGAACTCAACATTTCAAGAAGAGCATTGAAAGAATCGGAAGAAAAATACAGAGGAATATTCGAAGAATCAACAGACGTAATATACATAACTACTGAAGATGGACGTTTAATCGATATAAATAAAGCAGGAGAAAAACTATTTGGATATACAAGGGATGAACTTCTAAAAATGGATGTTGCATCTCTGTATGAAAATAAGGAAGACAGAGAGAGATTTAAAAGAGAGATAGAAAAAAATGGATTTGTTAAGGATTATGAAGTAAGATTCAGAAGAAAAGATGGAAAAATTATAGATTGTATCTTATCAACAACAATGATAAAAAAGGGAGGGAAAACATTTTATCAGGGCATAATCAGAGACGTTACACAGATAAAGGAGGCAAGGAGGCAACTGGATATGTATAACTCTCTTCTTCGTCATGACATAAGCAACAGAAATCAGATCACTCTAGGTTGTTTAGAACTCTTGAAGGAGGGTAATTTGACAGATGAGCAGAAAAAATTGGTGGAAAAGGCGTATGAACACCTTGTTCATTCTCAGCAACTATTGCAAAAACTTTCCATTATAAATAGGGTAGGAGAAAAGAAACTGAAAGAAATGGATTTGGAAAGTGTCCTGAATAAGAGTTTGGAAAAATATGAATATCTCTCCAAGGAAAAAGGAATAAACATAAAAATTAATTTAAAAAATAAATGCTGCGTTCTCGCAGATGACTTACTCGAAAATGTTTTTTCCAATTTAATAGAAAATGCCATTATACACTCAGGATGTAAAAATATAGAGATAGATGTTGATGAAAGAGATGATGAAGTCATTATAACAATTAAGGATGATGGACGTGGAATACCAAAAGAAATAGCAGATAAAATATTTGAATGGGGTGTGAAAGGAAAAGAAAGTAAAGGTAGCGGGTTGGGCTTGCATCTTGTGAAAAGAATAGTTGAAAGATATGGCGGAAAAATTTTATTAAAAGATAGCCAACAAGGAACAGTATTTGAGATACATCTGAGAAAATGTTAATTATCTATGAGCCAGTATACCAGTGATATCGCCATTTCTTTCTATCCTGACAAATCCAAATCTTTCAAATTGTACTATCTCTCCATGTTTTATTTCCTCAGCATTTTTTTCTACAAGCCCTTCAATTATTTCTAAGCTGTTTTCATCAAAGTCGCCATTTTTGAAGGGTAAAGAGGGAATCATAACCTTAATTTTTATATTTTCATGACTTACCCACTGTATTTTATTTACTCCCTCTATAAGTTTCTCACCAGCAAACTCCCCATATATCTCTTCCTTGCTTTTCTTAAGAATTCTCACATTGTACAAATCTTTAAGACGAAATATTTCTCCTTCTTTCAATTTTAAAGCATCCTCTTTTGGAATATAAAAATTATTTCCAACTTTTATTCTTCTTTTTCCCATATCAACCGAAGGATGATATTTCAATTCAATTTCCTTTTCAATTGCATTTTCCACAATTAATTTGATGGGCTCGGCAACAAAGAAGTATCTTCTTGCCTTTCCATCTAAAATTTTCCTATTCACTGCCTCAAGATTTTCAAAAGCAACAATAGCTTCAGATTTTGAAATGCCCTGAGCAAGAACAAATTCTTTTATTGCTTCAGGAACTATTCCTCTCCTCCTCAAACCACGCAATGTGGGAAGACGAGGATCATCCCATCCCATAACAAGCTTTTTTTCTATCAATGGCTTGATTTTCCTTTTGGATACAGGCATTCCTTTTATCTCCAATCTTGAAAACTCCATCAAATGCGGCTTTCTAAGCCCAAGTAAATCAAGCAGATAAAAATAGACTTCGTCTCTCAACTCATATTCCTTGCTTCTGAATGGATGGGTTACACCGGATATGGAATCTTCCACAGCACCATAAAAATCATATGTAGGCCATACTCTAAAGCGTGTTCCATGTATTGGGTGAGGATGTTCTATTATCCTGAATAAAACAGGATCTCTCATTGCTGTATTCTGTGATTTCATATTCCCCTTAAGGCGAAGAACAGCTTCTCCTTCTTTCATTTTTATAAAATCATTCCATTCTATCTCGCTTTCCTTTCTGCATTTGCATTCCCTCATTTCTCTTCTATTCTTCCTAATTTCTTCTTCGCTGCATGTGCATATATAGGCATTTCCTTCTTCTATTAACTGTTTCGCCAATTCGTAATGTTTAGGCAAATTATCAGAAGTTCTGTATTCCTTATCCCATTCTATTCCAAGCCATTTCAAATCTTCTTTTTGCACTTCATAAAATTCTTTTCTTTCATTAACGGGATTTGTATCGTCAAAACGCAAAATAAAGATGCCGTCATACATTCTGGCATATTCATAATCAATGAATGCTGCCTTTGCATGTCCGATATGCAAATACCCATTGGGCTCTGGTGGGAAACGGGTAACAACCTCTCCCTTCTTTGCATGAGGAAGTGGTGGCAGTTTTTTCTTTTCTTTTTTCTTCTCCTCAACTTTTATTCCCAACTTTTCTATTTCTTTTTCCTGTTCTTCCAGTGATAAGGAATTCACCTCTTCAACAACTCTTTCGACAATAGAAATAACTTCTTTTGCTTCTTTCTTAACTTCAGCCATTACTTTGCCTATCACCGCCTTTAAATTAGCCTTACCATTGTATCTCACAGCGTTAAGTAATGCATGTTTTCTCGCTATTTCCTCTATATCCATCCTTAAATGATATCTGTTTTACTTTTAATTTTTATGGTGTGCAAGATTAATGATTAAATAGACTGTATGACTTCATGGCAATTTTCTATAATCCATATATAAAACGCAAAATTTGCATAATGCAAACAAGCAGTAAAAACCCTTTCTTTAATTTTTAATAAAATATTATGGTATTATTCCAGCTATAAATCCAATTAAGCCAGCTGCCATCGCAATTCTTACCATATCTGCTGTCTTTCCAGTATTATGTATGTTATTAAGAGCTAATAATATAGCATAGCCAATAAGGAAATCAACAGGAATAACAACCATCAGATACCATTTATTAAGGATGCCCCATATAGCTGGCAAAGGTGTTATTGCTATAGCAACAATTAAAAATATGCATCCGAAATAGGTGGCGGATTTCCTGCCTATTTTCATTGGCAAAGTCTTCCTATACAAAACATCTCCATCCATATCCCTCACATCCATCAATATCTCCCTACCAAGCATAAGAAGAAAGGTTATTGCCGAAAGAACTAGCGAATTGTAAGGCTGCCATATGGCGGCGCCTCCAAAAGTGAAGGCCATCGAAGAAATGAATGCAACAATGATGTTTCCTATTAATCCTTGGCTCTTGAAAAACACTTCATACATAAGAAGAGAAAATATGCTTATGATAACTATCAGAAAACACAGTATATTAATAAGGAGTGAAAGAATGAGCGAAATCGAAAAAAGAATGACAGCAAACAGCAAAGCCTCTTTTGGTAAAACTTTTCCAGATGGAATGGGCCTTTCTGGGTGAACTATTTTATCTATTTCAAAATCGAAATAATCGTTGATTGCCATGCTTCCAGCCACCATCAATGCCACAACAAACATTGCCAGAAATAAATCATAATGAACATATTCAAATCCACTCACCAGCCCGCCTATAAAAGCACTCAACATTCCCATCAAACAAAGTTCAAAGCGAAACAGTTTCAGAAGTGCTTTTGTTTTATTCAGTAAATTTCCCATTACCGCCTTTATTCCACTTGACATTTTAAACCTTTTCTCAATAAAAATTTAAAACTTCTCAAAATTTTTGGTGTTAAGAAATGATTTCCGCTTTTTCTTTTATTTCATAGGGCAGTTTTATATATCTCCATGTAAATAAACCCAGAAATTTTGCTGGTATGATGACTTCCCCTTTTATAATAATATTGACACCTCCATTCAAAAGCAAATTTTTTGTTGGTGTGGTTAGATTCAGGATGTTGAAAGAAAGTAGAAATGTATAATTTTTCATTCCATGCTGAATTATAAATCGTGGCTTCTCTCCTTTCCCAACAAATTCGTCCTCAATATAAACTTCATAGCTTATGTAATCTATTTCTATCTCTGTTCTCTTTGGATTTTTTAAGGCAAGCGAAAATTTAACTTCATATTCATCAGGCTTCAAATATTTAGGATATATCCCAATTATTTTTTTATCCACAATTTCTATTGATTTTGCAGCTTCATACACCATGAAAAGATGTATAACGACGCCCGCCAATACAATAACAGTCGCAGCAACCTTTATTCTTCTTAAAATTCTTTTATGACTATCCTTCATTTCTCTCTTTTTACTGCAAACTCTGCCATCTCTGCCAATTTTTCTTTTGCCTCACTTTCCCTCAGCACATTTAAAGCTTCTTTTGCTTTGTTTGCAAATTCCATTGCCTTATTTTTTGCATATTCTATTGCCCCGACTTCTTCAAAAAATTTTATTATTTCATCGATTTCTTCCTTACTTGCATCCTCCTTTCCATAATTTTTAAGCCATTGCTTATCTTCAGAATTTTTGTATGCATATAAGTAAATGAGTGTTTTCTTTCCTTCTCTTATATCACTTCCAACTGGCTTGCCAATATCCTTGCCAATAACATCCAGACAATCATCCCATATCTGAAAGGCCATTCCCAAACTCTTTCCATATTCCTGCAGCGCCTTCACTTCTTTTTCATTTCCTCCTCCAATAATGGCGCCGCCCATGGCAGCATGTTCAAACATTTTTGCTGTCTTTTTTTCAATCATTTCCAGAAACTGTTTTTCTTCCACATATTCCATTTCTTCAAACCTTATATCCAGTTCCTGTCCTTCACATATTTCTTTTGCCATCATTGCGAGATTTCTCAGAATAGTTTTTGCAATAGCAGCATCTTTAATGTAGCTGGCAACTTCAAATGCTTTCGCAAACAAAGCATCTCCTGCTAAAATGGCAATATTTTCTCCAAATTTTTTATGCACTGCTGGCATCCCGCGCCTTTCTTCATCTTTATCCATAATGTCGTCATGGACGAGTGTGAAAGTATGGATTAATTCTAAAGCGACTGCAAATGGTATGGCTTTTGTAAACTCACTTCCCACTGCCTCGCAGGCAAGACATGCTATTATGGGGCGAAGTCTTTTTCCTCCCGCAAATGGCAAATGCTTTACAGCATCATAAAGCAAAATGGGCTCCTTTTCGTATAGATAATTCTCTATTGCTTTATCAATGGCTTCCTTAATTTCTAAAGTGTCCATATCTCCACCTCCTTCAGTTCATCCAGATTTCTGCAGCCAGTTAAAAACATTGCTGCTTTCAATGAACGCTGGAAAATTTCCATTTTTTCTTCTATGGAATCACAAATTAGAAAGGCGGTGGCCGCTCCTGCAGCATCAGCCCCTAGAGCAATTGCTTTTGCAATATCCAAACCATGTCTTATTCCGCCTGTTGCGATTAAGGTAATGCCAGCATCGTTGCATAGCTCTGCCAGTTCCATAATGCAATAAGGCGTGGGGATTCCCCAGTCCCAGAATATTTTTCCGAGTTCTTCCTGCACTTTATCTCCTCTTTTCTCTGCCCTATATGCTTCTACGGCAGCAAAAGAAGTGCCGCCAGCTCCTCCTACATCAATGCCAACAATATCTGTGTCAAGCAATTTTTCTGCAACTTTTCTAGATATTCCTGCCCCTGTTTCCTTAACTATAACTGGCTTCGTTAGGCTGGCTGCTACCTCCTTTATTTTTTCAAGACATCCTTTTGCATTTCTTTCTCCTTCTGGCTGAATCACCTCTTGAAGGAAATTTAAATGTATTGCCAAAACATCTGCGTCTATCATTTCTATAGCTTTATTTGCTTTTTCAATTGCGTCATTCCATTCTAAAAGCTGAGGAGCACCTATATTTGCAATTTTTAAAGGAATATTATATTTTTTAATGATGGAATAACTTTCTTCAACACTTTTATCTTCTAAACCAGCTCTTTGTGAACCAATACCCATTCCTATGGCACATTTCTCTGCTGCCTGGGCAAGTTTTTCATTTATCAAACTCGCTTCTTCAAAGCCACCTGTCATTCCTGCTATTATTAGAGGCATAGAAAGATTTTTTCCAAAAATTTCAATGCTTGTATCAATTTCATTGAGGTTTACTTCTGGCAAAGCATCGTGAATGAGTATAAAATCATCCCAATAATTATAGCTATGCATTACATCTTTACCTACAACTATCTCAATATGCTCTTTCTTTCTATCCTTCATTTTACCACCACAAATGATTGAATTGAATATATAACTCTTATGTTTTTGGCTCTGATTATTCAGTTAATTCCTCAACTTCTTCCTTGCCTTTTTCAAGCTCTTTTACCTGTTCTTCGTCTTTTTTTAGAAGTAATGCAAGAAACTCGCCTACATGGGTCTTTTCTTCATTTGCAATGTCCATCAGCACTTTTTTTATACCCTCATTTTCTGTCATATTGGCAAGCTGCTCATATAAATTTATTGCATCTAATTCGGCTATTATACCGAGACGCAATATCTCTTTATCTATATCCTCCCGCCTAACATTTTTCAAATCAATTGGTATTTTTGATAACATAATATAAGGAATGATAAATTGTATATAAAGGTCTTTTCTTCAACTTTTTCAAAATTTACTTCATTACTGTAATGTTATCTCCGACTCTTATTGTTCCACCAGCGATCACTCTTGCAAAAATTCCTTCTTTTGGCATTACACATTCGCCCGTGAGTCTTTTAATCTCGCAGTCATCATGGCATTTTTTGCCTATCTGCGTCACTTCAATTATAACTTCGTTCCCTATCTTTAATCTCTGCCCCACTTTAAGCTCAGCCAGATTTATGCCTTTAGTTGTTATATTCTCTGCAAAATCACCATAGCCAATTTGCAATCCTTTTTTCCTCATTTTTTCAATGCTTTCTTCGGCCAGCAAGCTTATTTGACGATGCCATCTGCCAGCATGGGCATCGCCTTTTATGCCCTCCATTGTTATCCTTGCTCTTTCAACTGGCTTTTTTTTCTGTCCTTTTTTGTCGCTTATGTTTATTGATACCACAATTCCTTCCACAATTGTATTGCATTCCCACTAAAAAATTTTATAGTGCTGCATCTTTATTTCATGATATGCGCCAAGTCATCGTTGTCATTGTTTTAGGCATTGCTTTAACGATAGCAATAGTTATATCCATCCATCATGAAAAAAAGGAGGCGCTGCTCGTTCTCCACGCAGGCAGCCTTGCAGCGCCTTTTGGCGAGCTGGAAAAGGAATTTGAAAAAATATACGGCGTAGATGTTCAGCGTGAGGCAGCAGGAAGCAAGGCAACGATAAGAAAGGTTACAGAACTCGGCAAAAAGGCGGATGTTGTTGCCTCTGCAGATTACACTCTCATTGAGAATATGATGATTTCTTCAGCCCCAAAATACGCCAACTTCTGCATACAGTTTGCGAGGAACAAGATAGTTATTGCCTATACAAATAAGAGTGCCTATAAGAATGAAATAAACGAAAGCAACTGGTATAAAATACTGGCGAGGAAAAATGTAAGATTTGGCTTTTCAAATCCTAATGATGATCCATGTGGCTACCGTGCCTTAATGGTTGTTCAGCTTGCGGAAATTTATTACGGAAATGATACAATTTTCGATGAATTGATAGAGAGAAATACAGCGATAACTGCAACACAGGAAAATGGAAGCTATATCATTCATGTTCCTTCTTCGGCAGAACTTGGCATAGATGTTGCAAAAATAGCAATGAGAAGCGCGGAGATAGATTTAATGGCGTCACTGGAAACAGGAGATATTGATTACCTTTTTATCTACAGGAGCGTTGCCTACCAGCATTGCTACTCGGGCGTATATTTTACCGAGCTGCCCGAAGAAATTGATTTGTCGAGTAGCGAATTTGCAGATTTTTACAGCAAAATTAAAGTTTCCTTTACCTCAGGCGATATAATAGAAGCAAAGCCAATTGTCTATGGCGTAACCATTCCAGTTAATGCAAAAAATGAGGAGATGGCAATAAAATTCATAGCTCTTCTGCTTAATGAAACGGGACAGGAAATTTTTGAGCGAAATGGACAGATTCCTATAACTCCTGCAATGTGTGATAATACAACTGCTCTTCCTCCTGAATTGAGAAAATATGTGGCATAAAATGAAAAGAAGTGATGAGGTAATATTTGCTGTCATGGCAATTCTTGCAGCTATAGCAGTAATTTTCATAGCATTGCCCATAGCAAATATGCTTGCTTCTGTGGGCATAAAAGGAATTGCAAAAGCAATTGCCGATAAAAATGCCATCAATGCTATTTTAGTGAGTTTTGAGGCAGCTTTCTTGGCAACTTTAATAAGCTTGCTATTTGGCGTTCCCCTCGCCTACTTACTGGCGAGAAAGAATTTTCCTGGAAAAACGCTCATAGAAAGCATAGTTGATTTGCCAATTATCATACCTCATACTGTGGCTGGAATAGCATTGCTAATGGTATTTGGAAGCAGTGGCTTATTAGGAGCCCCACTTGAAGAATTTGGCATCAGAATAGCTGATTCGATGCTGGGGATAACCATAGCAATGATGTTTGTCTCTGCCCCTTTCCTTATAAACTATGCGAGAGAGGGCTTTGAAGCTGTGGACCCTCGACTCGAAAACATAGCAATGAGTTTGGGGGCGAGTCGCTTTAAAGCAATGGCAACTGTTACAATGCCGCTTAGCATAAGAAGCATATTCGTCGGCTCCCTCATGACATGGGCTCGTGCAATAAGCGAGTTTGGAGCAGTTGTTGTTATCGCATATTTTCCAATGGTCGCCCCAACTTACATCTATTCAGAATATCTTCAATATGGATTGAGCAAGGCGGCGCCTGTAGCGGCTTTACTGCTGCTTATATGCGTTGTGATTTTTATTTCGCTTCGCCTCATATCGGCAAGGTGGAAGAGATATGATAAGGATTGAGAATGTTTCAAAAAAATGGGACAACTTCATGCTAAGCAATATTAGCCTCGAGGTGAGAAAAGGCGAGTATTTTGTTGTTCTTGGCCCTACAGGAGCAGGAAAAACTCTTTTGCTTGAGTTAATAGCTGGATTTCATCATCCCGATGAAGGCAGAATATACATCGATGGCAGAGATGTTACTTCGCTCCCTTCAGCAGAAAGAAACATTGGTTTTGTCTATCAGGAGTATATGCTTTTTCCCCACATGAATGTTAAAGAAAACATAGCATATGGGCTTAAAATGAGGGAAATGAAGCAAACTGAAATAGAAAAAAAGATAGAAGAGATGGCTAAAAGCTACAGAATAAAGCATCTGCTTCATCGTTATCCAGAGAGCTTGAGTGGTGGAGAAAAGCAACGTGTTGCAATTGCGAGGGCAATGGCTGTAGAGCCGAAAATACTTCTGCTGGATGAGCCATTGAGTGCTCTTGATCCTGAAATGAGAGGTGAAATAAGAAGGGAGATAAAAGATATGCATGAAAAAAGTGGAGTAACTGTGGTGCATGTTACTCATAGCAGAGAAGATGCCATGCTTCTTGCTGACAGAATCGCTGTAATGAACAAAGGCAAAATTCTGCAAATAGGAAAGCCGGAGGAAATATTTAGAAAGCCTGCGTCAAAATTCATTGCTCAGTTTGTTGGCGTTGAGAACATTTTTCATGGAAAAGCGGAAAAGAAGGGCAATATCACCCACTTCATATGTGATGGCGTGGAGTTAGTTTCTTCCATGGATGTGCCTGATGCCAAATATGCCAGTATAAGGCCAGAGGACATAATAATTTCAAAGCAAAAAATCGAGAGTAGTGCAAGGAATTGCATAAAGGGAAGAGTTAAGGCCATCGTGGATATTGGCTCTCTCATGCGACTGGAAGTGGATTGCGGCGTGGATTTTGTAGTTCATATTACCCGCGAGTCCTTTGAAGAAATGGGAATTGATGTTGGCAAGGAAATATATCTAATATTTAAAGCCCAAAATGTTCATCTATTCAGGTGAAAAATGCTCATTGATAAATATGGTAGGCCAGTAAAAAGCATTCGCATTTCATTAACTAGCAGATGCAATCTTCATTGTTTTTACTGCCATAATGAAGGCCAGATGGCCACAAAGCATGAAATGACAGCAGATGAAATAGAAATTTTGCTTAAAGTGGCGAGCAAACTTGACATAAAGTCAGTTAAATTTACAGGTGGGGAGCCGCTGCTTAGGAATGACATCGTTGATATAGTTGCCAGAGCCAGTAAATATATGGAAGATGTATCAATAACAACAAATGGCACCCTCCTCGCCCCAATAGCGAAAAAACTTAAGGCAGCAGGTCTGAACAGAATAAATATAAGCTTGGATACAGTTGATAGAAAAAAATATGAAGAGATAACTGGCGAAGATATGCTCGATGAGGTTTTAAATGGTATAAAAGAGGCTTCGGCAGCGGGGCTAAATCCAGTTAAGGTGAATATTGTCGCCATCTTGCCTATAGAAAAAATAATGGAAACTGTCAAAACAGTATGGAAGCTTGGAGCCATGCCACAGATAATCGAAATGGTGAATGTTGGAAATGGAGACGGCGATGACATTTCTCATATTGAGGCCTATATTGCCTCGAGAGCTATAAAAGTGAGGCATCGTTACATGCATCGCCGGAGAATATATACACTGCTCGACGATGAAGGAAATGAAAGAGAAATAGAAGTGGTTCGCCCCATCCATAACTCTGCTTTCTGTGCCGCATGCACTCGACTCAGAGTTACGAGTGATGGCAAATTAAAGCCATGTTTAATGCATAACAATGGGCTTGTGGATGTGATAACGCCAATAAGGAAAGGTGTTGCCATGGAAGAAATAATGAAATTATTTGAGAGAGCTGTTGAAAATCGCTACCCCTACTGGAGGTGATATGTTGGGAATGGTGGATATATCTGGTAAGGAAAATGTTGAAAGAATTGCAGTTGCGGAAGGAAAAATTAGACTCAGCGAGGAAAGCATAAAAGCAATTAAAGAAAAGAAGGTGAAAAAGGGAGACGTTTTTGCTATAGCTGAGGCAGCGGCTTTAATGGCTATCAAGAGAACTTTTCTTGCCATTCCTCATTGTCATCCTTTGCCCGTAACCTCTGCCTCTGTAGAATTTTTTATTGAGGGAAATGATGTTGTCTCCCGATGCATGGTAAAGGCGAGTTATAAAACAGGGGTGGAAATGGAAGCATTGCATGGTGTAATGGTTGCTTTGCTAACCATATGGGATATGGTAAAGTACATGGAGAAGGATGAGCAAGGGCAATATCCGGCAACGCTCATACACGGCATAAGAGTTATTGAGAAGAGGAAGGGCGAGTGAAATGGGAGTAGAGGAGCATAAAAAACATGCCATTCAAAACATTTCATTTGCTGTGGTTACTGTAAGTGATAGCAGAAATGAAGCAACAGATGAAAGCGGGATGCTGATTAAAGAAATGGTGGGAAAAAGGAGGTACAGCATAGCGGAATACAGAATCATAAAAAATGACAGGAAGCAGATTGAAGATACAATGAAGGAATTGCTTGACAGAAACGATGTGGATGTCATCATATTTTGCGGAGGAACGGGCATATCATCAAAAGATATGACCGTTGACACTGTAAAACCCTTTCTGGAAAAAGAATTGCCTGGCTTTGGAGAAATGTTTAGAATGTTGAGTATGCAGGAGATAGGAACGGCAGCTATGTTAAGTAGAGCTACAGCAGGTATAGCGAGAAAAAAAGCAATATTCTGTATTCCTGGCTCAAAAAATGCTGTGAAGCTTGCGATGGAAAAAATTATACTGGAGGAGCGTGGCCATATTTTATGGGAGGCGAGGAAATGAAACCATTTCGCCAGCTAATAAGTTTTGAAGAGGCAAAGAGAATCATAATGGAAAAGACACAAGAGATGGAAAGAATTGAGGAAGTGAATATAGTTGATGCTGTCGATAGAGTTCTTGCTGCCGATATCTATGCTCCTTTAAATGTTCCCGGCTTTAAAAGAGCCGCAATGGACGGATATGC
>Ga0164310_10000652_pt1 | contig 18843 bp, 12 predicted proteins | sample GuaBasSedimGuay1_FD_121795 | JGI IMG/M metagenome (GOLD analysis project Ga0164310, IMG submission 121795) | Subseafloor sediment microbial communities from Guaymas Basin, Gulf of California, Mexico - Guay1, Core 4569-9, 0-3 cm | ecosystem: Environmental > Aquatic > Marine > Hydrothermal vents... | reverse complement strand
TTTTTAAGTTAGAAATGGACTAAGGTAGGATTGAAAGATAATCCTGTAAAATTTAGAGGAAGAAGAACAAAGAGTTAGAAATGGACTAAGGTAGGATTGAAAGAATCAATAGCCATTTTGAACTCGTCAGTTTCTAATGTTAGAAATGGACTAAGGTAGGATTGAAAGGTAGAGGATTGCGTAGAGGCAAAAATAATAACAAATAGTTAGAAATGGACTAAGGTAGGATTGAAAGTATAATTCTCTTACCAACTACTTCTAAACCTCTACGTTAGAAATGGACTAAGGTAGGATTGAAAGATGATAAATTCAACGCATATCCAAGGCTTGTCTTCTACGTTAGAAATGGACTAAGGTAGGATTGAAAGTATGGAGCTGGTTCGGGAGTCCATTTTGCTCTCAACGTTAGAAATGGACTAAGGTAGGATTGAAAGGTATGGGCGATGGGGACATACATTTATGATAAATTGTTAGAAATGGACTAAGGTAGGATTGAAAGATACTTATAGTTCCACTCCCATTCGCAGAGAGTGTTTTGTTAGAAATGGACTAAGGTAGGATTGAAAGATTACAAAATCTCTACCGCCACCGTAAGGGTATGAAGTTAGAAATGGACTAAGGTAGGATTGAAAGTGCTAATGCGCTCCTTGCTGTGCTCAATCCCAGCTTGGTTAGAAATGGACTAAGGTAGGATTGAAAGTTTTCTTCAACACCTACATATTCGCTCTTTGCGATGTTAGAAATGGACTAAGGTAGGATTGAAAGTAAGGTGTTGACAAACTATATTCGTAAATTCTATCAGTTAGAAATGGACTAAGGTAGGATTGAAAGTGTTTTACGATGTTTATTGCCCCATTGCTTTTGCCGTTAGAAATGGACTAAGGTAGGATTGAAAGACTTCTACCATAATTAAAAAAAACGAAAATAAATCGTTAGAAATGGACTAAGGTAGGATTGAAAGGGTTGTTTATTTTTATTTCTATCACACTTTTTTCTGGTTAGAAATGGACTAAGGTAGGATTGAAAGAATGTCTCCAGCAGGCATTAAAACCAATCTTCTTAGCACAGTTAGAAATGGACTAAGGTAGGATTGAAAGAATTTTATACTTGCATCTCCATCTAAATATTCAACTAGTTAGAAATGGACTAAGGTAGGATTGAAAGTTCTTTCTTAATACCCTGAAAAAATACCTACAAATGTTAGAAATGGACTAAGGTAGGATTGAAAGTTACCATTTCCAACCACGTACATTTTTGTTCCATGTTAGAAATGGACTAAGGTAGGATTGAAAGTGTGCACTTACATTTTGCAAACCTCTAAGCCTTAAGTTAGAAATGGACTAAGGTAGGATTGAAAGTATTTATGTTGCAATGCTGAAAAAATGCTTTATTAAGTTAGAAATGGACTAAGGTAGGATTGAAAGATTAAAAAATGAGATTATTTTTTATGACGAAGCAGGGTTAGAAATGGACTAAGGTAGGATTGAAAGAGAATTTCGAAAGCACCTTGCCGAAAAATTCGAACTTGTTAGAAATGGACTAAGGTAGGATTGAAAGTCGTTTTCTATCTCGTTTATGTCTGGAATTTTGAAGTTAGAAATGGACTAAGGTAGGATTGAAAGGCACACTTCTTGAATACTGCAAAAATTATTTAGACGGGTTAGAAATGGACTAAGGTAGGATTGAAAGATTAATCTTCTTTGGCTTTTCAAATTTTTAACCAAAAGTTAGAAATGGACTAAGGTAGGATTGAAAGTATCATTTCTTCATCTTTTTGATTATAAAGTTTGTGTTAGAAATGGACTAAGGTAGGATTGAAAGTTAAAAAAGGTTTAATTAAAAAAGATGGGAAAAAAGTTAGAAATGGACTAAGGTAGGATTGAAAGACATTATTGAGTTATTTGAGGTATTGCGGTTGAAATTGGTTAGAAATGGACTAAGGTAGGATTGAAAGTTTATTTTCCCACTTTTATCAACCATTAGATAATGCCTGTTAGAAATGGACTAAGGTAGGATTGAAAGTTCTTTTCCTCTTTATTCTCTTTCATTTTCTTCAACGTTAGAAATGGACTAAGGTAGGATTGAAAGACTTAAACCCCTTCTTGGGTCACTAATCCCACCAAACGTTAGAAATGGACTAAGGTAGGATTGAAAGTAATTCTCTGAGTTTGCAATATATGCCTTAAAGTTTTGTTAGAAATGGACTAAGGTAGGATTGAAAGTTATGTTCAAATTGTTTTTTTGCATCTATAAGCATATTGTTAGAAATGGACTAAGGTAGGATTGAAAGTTCAAATCCATACTTAATTATCGCAATACAAAAACGTTAGAAATGGACTAAGGTAGGATTGAAAGTTGATTGTGCGTGTGCATGCCAATAACTCCTTCACCGTTAGAAATGGACTAAGGTAGGATTGAAAGAGCGCAGGGTTTAATTGTAAAGTAATTGTCACTACAGTTAGAAATGGACTAAGGTAGGATTGAAAGTTTGTAAAAACTGACAAAAAATTCCCGTTTTTTAAATGTTAGAAATGGACTAAGGTAGGATTGAAAGTTTTTGAAAACTTTTTTTCCAAAAACATTTCTATCAAATTTAGTTAGAAATGGACTAAGGTAGGATTGAAAGGCCTTGAATGTTATTAGAAGTGTCATAAGAAGCATCTAAGTTAGAAATGGACTAAGGTAGGATTGAAAGTTACTTAACTTCGGAAATGGAAGAAAAACTTATTGGTTAGAAATGGACTAATGTAGGATTGAAAGGTCCCAGTGCTTTGACAAAACTGCCTCCATATTTTATCAGTTAGAAATGGACTAATGTAGGATTGAAAGTCGCTATCGTGGAGATATATTTTACCCTCCTTTCTGTGTGTTAGAAATGGACTAATGTAGGATTGAAAGCGCAAGAACCTGCCCATACCTTAAATGGGCAGAACCGTTAGAAATGGACTAATGTAGGATTGAAAGGCTGATTACATCGTGAAGGAAAAGAGAGATTACATAGTTAGAAATGGACTAATGTAGGATTGAAAGAGCTCTGCAGCCATGTTTCGTATAGTTCAGCACTGGTTAGAAATGGACTAATGTAGGATTGAAAGCTTCAAAGCATGCCCAACAGCATGACTGGAGCACATAGTTAGAAATGGACTAATGTAGGATTGAAAGTCTGAAGTTCCAGAACTTGATGTTACTCCACTTATGTTAGAAATGGACTAATGTAGGATTGAAAGGATCAAGTGTGGAACATAGTGATGATGGTATATGCTTTCGTTAGAAATGGACTAATGTAGGATTGAAAGTAATTAAAAAGGAATTGAATTGCCTGAGTTTCTTCTCTGTTAGAAATGGACTAATGTAGGATTGAAAGGCATCTTCTTCTGTTCTCTTTATTTTAAAGGCATACTGTTAGAAATGGACTAATGTAGGATTGAAAGAATAAATGTATTTTATTGTTTTTCAGTATTTTTTTGTTAGAAATGGACTAATGTAGGATTGAAAGCCTAATTGCCCTTCTACCAACACTTTATGCCCTCTTTGTTAGAAATGGACTAATGTAGGATTGAAAGAAGTAAGAGAGGGATAATATTGCTACCAAGACCTACGTTAGAAATGGACTAATGTAGGATTGAAAGAATAAACTATCTTCTGCAAGACTGTCGTAATCCCAGTTAGAAATGGACTAATGTAGGATTGAAAGTCTGTAGGAACATCTGCTACATTAATGGTATCTGTGTTAGAAATGGACTAATGTAGGATTGAAAGTCACATATTCAGAGAATTTTCCTTCATACTTTGCTGTTAGAAATGGACTAATGTAGGATTGAAAGTGGTTTTGGTAAGGTGATAAATCGTGTAATGTGCTAGTTAGAAATGGACTAATGTAGGATTGAAAGTTTCTTTTTTGGATTTTTGCTCCATAAACCTGATATAGTTAGAAATGGACTAATGTAGGATTGAAAGGCCTTTTATTTCGCTTGGTGTAGAGTTCTGCAATTTCAGTTAGAAATGGACTAATGTAGGATTGAAAGATCATATTACATTCACCTCCTCACCTGAAAATCCGAGTTAGAAATGGACTAATGTAGGATTGAAAGTAATTCTTTCAGTTATTGCTTTTGCTATTGCTATACCAGTTAGAAATGGACTAATGTAGGATTGAAAGCATCATCTTCTGCTCTAAAATACACCCTAATTTCTCTGTTAGAAATGGACTAATGTAGGATTGAAAGTGCGTAAATTGTAGACATACCTCCTGTAGGTGTCCATAGTTAGAAATGGACTAATGTAGGATTGAAAGTCTGCTATCCAAATATTGGCAACCTATTGTAAGATAGTTAGAAATGGACTAATGTAGGATTGAAAGAATCTGTAAATAGTTGTGTCGGTCTCCTGCAAATAAAGTTAGAAATGGACTAATGTAGGATTGAAAGGTAGTTGCGAGCCGTATTGCTCAAAATGTAACTACAGTTAGAAATGGACTAATGTAGGATTGAAAGGTCTCGGTAGGAGATTTACTGGTAAACCGTTACTGGGTTAGAAATGGACTAATGTAGGATTGAAAGACATTGATACATTTAGGCATACACAATTGAATAGTATGTTAGAAATGGACTAATGTAGGATTGAAAGCATATTTTAATACGCGTGATATTCGTGTAACAGTTGATGTTAGAAATGGACTAATGTAGGATTGAAAGACATTTTCATCGCCCTTTTCATCTCCCCTTTCATAGACAAGTTAGAAATGGACTAATGTAGGATTGAAAGTTGGATTGGAAAGAAGATGAATTAAGAAAAGAGTTTGAAGTTAGAAATGGACTAATGTAGGATTGAAAGCTTTCTGCATTTGCTAAGAGGCACAAACTTTTAGGGTTAGAAATGGACTAATGTAGGATTGAAAGTTTAAGAAAGTAGAGCAAAAATTCAATGCAGACAAGTGTTAGAAATGGACTAATGTAGGATTGAAAGATAACTACACGAGATTTTAAGGCTTATTTGCGAGAAAAATAGTTAGAAATGGACTAATGTAGGATTGAAAGATAAGATTTGGTGTATTTTCGGTCTGAATGGAACAGGTAAAAGTTAGAAATGGACTAATGTAGGATTGAAAGCTTACGGTTTATCTTTTTTAAGGTTTTTGCTAAAACTAACCTGTTAGAAATGGACTAATGTAGGATTGAAAGCAATATGCTACTACTTTGTATCATCTTTCAAAATAAGTTAGAAATGGACTAATGTAGGATTGAAAGCTTTGTGGCAAGGTATCAAAAACGAGAGGTAAATATTGTTAGAAATGGACTAATGTAGGATTGAAAGTTTGTTCACTATACAAATGACATCTCACCAAAACCAGTTAGAAATGGACTAATGTAGGATTGAAAGAAACAACATTCAAAGGAAAAGTAGTGGATTCTCTATTGTTAGAAATGGACTAATGTAGGATTGAAAGAACTTTAAACAAGAAACTAACAAAGGAGCAAATATTGTTAGAAATGGACTAATGTAGGATTGAAAGAAAATGGAAAAAACAGAAAGATGATAGAGAATCTTCTAAAGTTAGAAATGGACTAATGTAGGATTGAAAGTCAGAATCTACAAATTTAATGTAAGCAACTTCTCTCGTTAGAAATGGACTAATGTAGGATTGAAAGACATCTTCTTGCGTGATGAGGTTACCCCGAAAGAGGGTTAGAAATGGACTAATGTAGGATTGAAAGTAAAAATATCTGCAAACCATTTTCTTATCAATTTCTTGTTAGAAATGGACTAATGTAGGATTGAAAGTGTGAGATATGCGGAAAATTAGGCAGACATACAACTGTTAGAAATGGACTAATGTAGGATTGAAAGTTCTTGATGGGTTGGACATATAGATTGGCATCTGGAAGTTAGAAATGGACTAATGTAGGATTGAAAGAAGATAATAGAGCGAAAAATTAAACTAAATACAGAGTTAGAAATGGACTAATGTAGGATTGAAAGACTTGTTATGATAACAAAAGAAACATTATTATACAGTTAGAAATGGACTAATGTAGGATTGAAAGCAAACTTGCACAATCATTAAACTAAATTTAAATGAAGGTTAGAAATGGACTAATGTAGGATTGAAAGACCATTTACCACCTTTCTATACAGTTGTGTGGATAATTCGCGTTAGAAATGGACTAATGTAGGATTGAAAGGTGAGGGTGAAGGATTGGATGGTAAATGGCATTTTTTAGTTAGAAATGGACTAATGTAGGATTGAAAGATCTTAATATATCCTTCTATGTTATCTTTAGCCATCCGTTAGAAATGGACTAATGTAGGATTGAAAGAAAATTTTCCCTCATATTTTGCCTTTTGTTTAGTGCGTTAGAAATGGACTAATGTAGGATTGAAAGACATTTCCACGTAATGAAAAATGGGGGGGCACGGGGTTAGAAATGGACTAATGTAGGATTGAAAGATAAGCAATAAAGGTAAAATATCTTGTGTTTGTGTTGTTAGAAATGGACTAATGTAGGATTGAAAGAAAGGAGACATAGTTATGCTCACATTTCTACAGCCGGTTAGAAATGGACTAATGTAGGATTGAAAGGAGCAAATACTTTATCTGATTTGTTTGCAATGTATATAAAGTTGAGTTAGAAATGGACTAATGTAGGATTGAAAGTCATTACTTTAACATACTCGGAAAATTTTCCCTCATAGTTAGAAATGGACTAATGTAGGATTGAAAGCAGGTTATAATTCATTCTCCTTATGCACAACAGGAATGTTAGAAATGGACTAATGTAGGATTGAAAGAAAGGTAGAGAAATGTTAATTAAAGGTTTGGAAAGGTTAGAAATGGACTAATGTAGGATTGAAAGTTTTCGGTAATATTCGGTGAAATTTTTTCTTTCCCAGTTAGAAATGGACTAATGTAGGATTGAAAGAAAAAGAAATGGAAATGGTAAAATGAACATTCTTAGGGTTAGAAATGGACTAATGTAGGATTGAAAGTAAAATTTTGCAGTTTAGCGTTTTTGGAGTAGCATGTTAGAAATGGACTAATGTAGGATTGAAAGAATACTCTAAAGTTTCTGACATACGCTGTGCATACTGTTAGAAATGGACTAATGTAGGATTGAAAGAAAATAGTAGAGCGAAAAATTAAACTAAATACAGGGTTAGAAATGGACTAATGTAGGATTGAAAGAGATATGCTTGGCGTGGGTTGTGGATCTGGAACAGTGTTAGAAATGGACTAATGTAGGATTGAAAGGAGTTCCATATATACAGAGAGGCCACGATTAATTTTGTTAGAAATGGACTAAGGTAGGATTGAAAGTACACTTTCGTTGCATAGTAATCTCTCATTTTCTCTGTTAGAAATGAACTAAGGTAGGATTGAAAGTAGTTTATATTGCTCACTCTTTTTATTTTTTTATTTGTTAGAAGTGGACTAATGTAGGATTGAAAGTCTCGCAAAGCATGCCAACTACCATCATGCCAACCTACTTCAGTTAGAAGTGGACTAATGTAGGATTGAAAGTTTCTTTTCTTTTCTAATTCTTTTCTTTTCTTACTGTTAGAAGTGGACTAATGTAGGATTGAAGCCCATTGTTGCTTCCCTTATTACTACTGCTATTTCCCGCGAGAACTTTACAAAGATAAAATTAAAAATGCGCACAAGATACCCACTAAATACCAACCATTAAAAAATTATTCAACAATAATTCCAAATTTTCCTGGCCAACTTTCTTTTTCACCTTTCTCTGAAAATTCAATTTCACAACCAAATTCTTTCTCTAAAAACTCTTTATTTTCTTTTACTGCATCTACTTCATTTAAATCAAACAAACTAAATGCACCTCTAAGAAACTGCCTAATTACTTTTTCTATCTCTTTACCTTTTCTTCTTGCATCTTCAAATTTCATAGCAACCTTCATCAATTCAGAAAAATTTTTTGTTTTTTCAGCGGTTTTTTTAATCTCTAAAAACAAATCATATTTCCACTTTTCTGGCAGGATTATTTTAATTTTATTTGGTTTTTTAATTTTTAGCAATTTAATTATTGTCTCTATGTCTTCAACCAAATTTGAAATTATCTTTTCAATATTTTCTGCACTCTCATCTATTTTGCTCTCATCATATTTAGGCCACTCAGACAAAGAAATAAAGCCCTTTTTTCCCAATTTTTCCCAAATTTCTTCACAAATAAAAGGGGTTATTGGTGCCAAAATCTTTAGTTGTATCTCAATGAATTTATTTATCACATTTTTGTTAAATCTAACTGCTCTTTTTCTGTACCACTTAAAATAATTCTGCAAATCAAAAAAACCGTACTGAAGCACGGACTTTGTATTTAAATTTTCATAATGTTTTTCAACTTTTTTTATTGTTTTGTTTAAAACAGATTCAAACCATTTATCTATTATTCTATATTCTTCGCAACCTTTATTATAATTAGTAACAGCAAATTTGTAAAAATTCTTTAATTTTTTTTCAATAGATGTTTTTTCTCTTAATTCAATATTAGCATCATCCAATCCTGAATCTCCAGAATAAGCAACTAAAAATCTTACAACATCAACAGGATATTGTTTAATAGCATCCTTTATCAAAAGAAAATTGCCTTTACTTTTACTCATTTTTTCACCGTTTAATAAAACGTGTCCATTTACACTAAATCCACCAGGCCAATTTATTTCTGGAAATATTGCAACATGATTAAAAATGCAAAAGGTTAAATGGTTTTGAATTAAATCTTTTCCAGAAGTTCTAACTTGAAATCCATTGTTATACCAATATAAAAATTCCTTTCTCATTTTTTCTAAAGTTTCAACATCAAATCCGTTCTCTCTTGCTACTTTTTCTTTATCGCCTGCTCCAAAAAATATATAATCAAATAGATTGTCATTTACTTCTGTGTCACTTCTTAATTTGCCTTTTTGCAAATAGTGTGCTATAGTATAGTAAACCATATAAATTGTGCTATCTGACAAACTTTCAACAACCTGATTTTCATCAAAAGGCAAAACTGTTCCTAAACTTGTTTTTTTATCTCTGGTACATGCCCAATCATTTAGCCAATCTACAGTGTAGTGGAAGTTATCTCTTATATCTTCAGGATAAAAATTCATTTGCTCTATACATTTATGAGCTTTTTCCTTCCACTCAGCATTACTATAATTTAAAAACCACTGATCTCTTACAATTTTTACCCTACCTTCATTTAGGCATCTGCAAACTACTTTTTCAGGGAGTATATAATATTTTACTCCAAGGTTTTCTTCTAAAAATTTATTAATTAGTGTATCCTTAACTTCCCTTACTTTTTTGCCTCTAAGAAAGTCTATTTTTATAATACCGTTGTGATACTCTTTCCTGTAGATTTCTTTTGTTGCAATTTCTAATTTTTCTTTTTCTCTAGAAGACTTTATACCCATCTTCTCAACAATTTCAACAGCAGGATATTCGCCATATCCATCAAGTTTTATTAAAGAAATAAACTCAAATTTTAAATCTTCTTCATCAATATTATATTTTTCTCTTAAAGTTTTATTCTCCCTTAATTCTTTAACACCAATATAATCAAAAGGTGCGTGCGCAGGAACACTCATCACAATTCCTGTACCAAATTTTAAATCAATAAATTCGGCTGGTAAAATTAAAATTTTATCTTTTGTAACTAAATTAATAACCTTTTTTTTAATTAAATTTTTTCCACTAATTTCTTCTAACACCTCAATTTCAAAATTTTGATCTCTCAAATCATCAACTATCTGCTTTGAAACTATCCATATCTCTTCTAAATTTTTTATTTTTATTTTGACATAGCATCCTTCTGGATGTATCCAAAGATTTGTTACTCCGTAAACTGTTTCAGGTCTATAGGTTGCTACCGGAATTATTATTTTCTCATCTTCCAATCTAAACTTTAATAAAATTACCTCTTCTGGAACAACACCTTCCCCCTTAGCTCTATCATGGTCACCTATAGGAAAATTACATTTATCGCAATAAACCACGGGATGTTCTCCTTTTTTAATATAATTCTTTTCTTTTAATTTATTAAATTGCCACTTTATGAAGCAATCATAGGGTTTGTTTAATGAGGTAGTAACAAATGTTCTTCTCCAATCTGCTGAATAACCCATGTTTTTAAAATCAGAAATCCATTTTTCTGGAAAAAATTCTACCCACTTGACAGGATTTGAAAACTCTTTAATTTCATTTTCAGAAAAACCCATACCTTCCAAAATTTTAATTTGGGACTTTTCATTTTCTTTTATTCTTCTTGCTGCTGCAACTATTGGCTGCCCTGTAACATGCCACCCTTGGGCAAATAACACATTGTAACCTTGCATTCTTTTAAATCTCGCAATAATATCTCCTCTCAAATAAGTAAACATATGACCTAAATGGCCGTAGCCATTTACATAAGGATAAGGTACATTTATAAAAAATTTTTTTCTTTCATCAGGTTCAGCTTCAAAAATCTTTGCTTCCTCCCATTTTCTTTTCCATTTTTCTTCAATTTCCTTAAAATTAAAATCCATCATAAATTTATTATTAATAATTATTTTAACCTAATTTTGCCACTCAGAGTTTTCACTCAACAAAATTTGCCACTTGAGTTTTTAGCCTTGCTTATTTAAGATTCAAGCTTTATTCGTGAATTTCAGCGAAACATCTCTGAAATGTTGCTTATTACCCAAAACTTGAAGGTATTTTTAGGATAAAACTATATTTTTGAAGAATTTTGAGTAATTGGCAAACTTAGATGTTATATTTTTCTGAATTGTTATATAATGCAATGCTGGTAAAAAAATATTTGAACATGATTATTGAGGAACTATTTTGCCTTTTTATAATTCTTTTTGGTGTCTACTAATTATGAAAATAGAAGAACTAAAATTCAAGCATTTAAGTGGATTGAACGAACTATTAAATTCTATCGCAGCTGAGGACGTGTGGACAGTAAACAAAAGAAAAACATTAAAGGAAAGAATAAAATGGTTCGAAAATTATAAAGCCGAAAGAAGAAAAGGAAATCACGTGGTTTTTGTTTGTGTAGAGCAAAATAAGATTATTGGCTCCACTTCTGCAATAAGACAAGAAGGGAAAAGAAATCATGTGTGGGAAATCGGTTATCAGGTTAAGAAAGAATACAGAAGAAGAGGCATCGGCAGTTTATTGGTCAAAACATTGATAGAATTTCTAAGGAAACGCGATGCTAAACAATTAATTGCGTGGGTTGTTGAAACAAATAAAGCTTCTATAAATCTGCTGAAGAAATTTAACTTTGAAAAAGTTGGAAAAATTAGAAATGGCGTACGCTCGAACAATCGTTACTACGATTATCTATTATTTCAAAAAGAAATATGAAAGAAGAATTAAAAAAGTTATTTGATTCTTGTGCTTATTTATATGATTACCATATGGAATCTAAAGGACTATATCAGGCTGAAAAGAAAATAGTAGAAAAAATAATACCATTATTGAATAATCAGAGAATATTAGATGTTGGAACGGGTACTGGTGAGTTAGCAATTTATATAGCTAAAAATACAAATCCTAATACAAAAATAGTTGGTATAGATATATCACCTAAAATGGTAGAGCTAGCCGATAAAAAAAAAGAAAAAAACTTAATTTAAATAACGTTTCATTTTATCTTTTAGATATAGAAGATATACCGAACTCGTGGAAATTTGATTCTGTCATATGTTGTTTTGTTTTAGGCTACTTGAGAAATAGAATTTCAGAAAAACAGAAACTGTCAAATTTTTTGAGTAATTGGTGAACTTAGGTTTTTAATCAGACTGCTGCACAAAATCAACTGAATAATTAAAAATAACAATGGCAACTAATTACAAATATTTTCTTAACTCTTTTTGTTTTTCTCTACCAATCTCTATAATTTTTTCCAATTCACCAAATTTTATACCTCCAATACCCATTTTTTGGATTGCGCATATTTTGTTGTCATCAACATAAGAAACTGCAACAGAATAATCAACTGCTTTTTCTTCTGCCCTATTTAAATCAACTAAAAAGTTATTACCGATTTTTGAAACAGTTACTAACACTGGCAAAGTCCTCAAATTGATTTTTTTATTTGTAATTTTTATTTCACCATTTTCTATTTTAGGCATGTAAGTGTTTGACAATGCTTTTACAGCCGCTAAATTCATAGCATCAAGTAGATTTCCATCATTGTTTATTATATAACAATCAATGTAGATTTGTATAGCCTCCTTTCCAGGAACTTTGCAGAATTCATTTAAATTAATCATTTCGCTCTCTCTAATACTTCTATCCAAAACTCTTGAATATTCTATATCAATATTTTGATTTGAATCTTGAAAGATAATTGGAACATAATTCAATGTTACAACCAACCCTCCTTCATCAGGTGTATCTGCATAAGGCTCCATTAAATCAAACTTTATGCCAACAATTACTTTTGTATCACCTATTGAAACATAAGAACTTCCTTCTGCTTTTTGTATAACGCCTACCTCACACTTTATTTTTCGGTATTCTAAAAAGTTCCTTGAATCAACCCTAGAGCCTCCAAATATTAAATCTTTAACCAAATCTGGTGATGGAAGTTCCATAAATTAAAAAATTAAAATTTAAGTATTTTCCCCCAACCTATTAATCTCCATTTGCCCTCTACTAACTTTGAATAACTTATTTTTGAACCTATTTCAGCACAAATAGGACTACTTAGTTCAACTTTTACAACCTCTTTGCTTAGTGATATAAGTTTTCCAGCACTCCTACTATTTCTACAGGTAATTAGTAATCTGTCATTTAATTCAAGTTTATAATTTTCAAATAAGTTATAATCAGCCTCAAATTCGTAAATTGTTTGTGGAAGTTTACCTTTCCCAACAATACAACCAACCAGTTTATCTGATTTCGCTAAACTTGGGTCAAGAGAGGTTTGCAATGAAACCAAACCACCGCAAGTAGCCTCCTCAACTATTTTTTCCTCGCGCCTTATTTCTCTAATTTTTGTTTTTAACTCAACAAATTTATCTCCAATTAAAACAGGTTTTATTATAACCTCCTCTCCTTTTTTTAGTCTGCCTCTAATTACACTTCCTCCAACCACACCACCAACCAAATTTTCTGGTTTTGTTCCTGGTTTGTTTACATCAAAACTTCTCGCAACCAAAAATAAAAAATCTCCTTCTGGATATTTAGGTTTTTCAATTTTTAGCAATTCTTCCAATAAAAATTCTATTCCAACTCTTTGCTGTGCTGACATAGGAATTATCGGAGAATTTTCAGCAATAGTGCCTTTAACAAATTTTTTTATTTCTCTATAACTTTCTTCTGCTCTTTCTTTAGAAACCAAATCAATTTTATTTTGGGCGATTATGATATTTTTAATTCCTCCTATTTCCAATGCTCTTAAATGTTCAACAGTTTGCGGTTGCGGGCAAAATTCATTAGCTGCAATTACTAAAATAGCAGCATTAAATAAACTTGCTCCTGTCAAAACAACAGGTATCAAACTTTCATGTCCAGGAGCATCAATTAAAGAGAATGACCTTTCTAATTTACAATTTGACAGACAGTAGATGCATTTATTACTTGTATTTAATTTTTTGCAGTTCTCGCATCTATAAACATGAAAATCCGCATACCCAAGTCTAATAGTAATTCCTCTTTTTTTCTCTTCAGAAAATACATCAACCCATCTACCAGTTAAAGCCTCTACCAGAGTAGTTTTTCCATGGTCTACATGCCCAACCAGGCCAATATTTAGTTCCATAAATATTTATGAAATTTTATAATGGAGATTGAAAATTTTATTTATATAGTAATATTAACATTTTTTCCAGGGTTAGAGTTACGTGCCTCTATACCTTATGCAATATTGGTTTCAGATTTAGGTATCTCTATGATACCAATAATACTGCTTTTAAATATAATACTTGGTGAAATTGTTTTTTACTCTTTAAATATTTCCCTTGACTTTTTTTTGAAAATAAAAATTATTCGCAAAATTTACAATAAGATTGTGCAGAGAGTGCAAAAAAAAGCGCAAAAATATATTGAAAAATATGGAGTTATTGGTTTAGCAATTTTTATTGGAATTCCGCTACCGGGTTCTGGTGTTTATACAGGTGCTTTAGCAGCATTTATTTTTGGTTTCAAGAAAAAAGATTTCTTAAAAGCCAACATCTTGGGTGTTTCAATTGCTGGACTACTTGTGACATTAGTTATTTTAAGTGGTTATAGCATTTTTAATTTAAAACTTTAATTCATTATGCTACTAACAAAACTTCCCGGTGTTGCAAATCCTATTACAAGATTAAATTTTAAAGATAGACTCAAGTGGACTGCTCTCGGATTGCTTTTGTTTTTCGTGATGGGAGAAGTACAAATATACGGAGCAACAGAAGCTGCTTACTCAAGATTTCAACAGGTTTCAATTTTGTTAGGGTCCACATTTGGAACTTTAGGCACTTTAGGTATAGGTCCTATAGTTACAGCATCTATATTGTTGCAAGTTTTAGTTGGAGCCAAAATATTAAATATAAATTTAAATACACGTGAAGGAAGAGCGCAATTTCAAGGAATGCAAAAATTACTTGCAATTATTTTTTGTTTTTTAGAGGGTTTTGCCTATGTCCTATTTAGAGCTGTGCCAGCAAAAAGTGTTGAGCTTATACCAATAGTAGGCCTCCAAATTGCTATTGGCGGTTTAATTATTTTATTCTTAGATGAAGTGATAATGAAATGGGGTATTGGAAGCGGAGTTTCTTTATTCATAGCAGCTGGAGTTTCAAAAAGTGTTTTTATAGGTTTATTCTCACCTTTTGGTGAAATTCCTACAGGAAGAATTGTTCAGATATTTTATGCGTTAAGTATAGCTGATTTTAGTTTACTCAAAGTGGCTCTTGGAGTAATTGCAGCCACAATTATAATTTTTGCTATCTGCATTTATGCGCAATCAATTAAAGTTGAAATTCCTCTGGCATTTTCTCAATTAAGAGGTTTCGGTAGAAGATGGCCTTTAAATTTTTTCTACACATCAAACATACCTGTAATTTTAGCATCTGCCTTTTTAATTGAGATAACAATGATTGGTGCAATGTTAGATTCTAAAGGTATAAGCATTTTAGGAGAATTTGATGAAAGTGGAAATCCTATCTCTGGAATAGCTTATTATATGTCTGCTCCGCATGGAATAGTGTTAAACGCAATACTTGGTGCGCCAATAACTTCTGATATGATTATAAGAGCAATTGTTTATCTTATATCTCTAACAATTCTCTGCATTGTTTTTTCACTATTTTGGGTTGAAACAGCAAACATGGGTCCAGAAGCAGTTGCAGAGCAAATTTCATCCATAGGCATGCACATTCCTGGTTTTAGAAAAGATAAAAGAGTTTTAACAAAAGTTTTAAGTAAATACATATATCCACTAACTGTAATGGGTGGCGTAGCTGTTGGTATGCTTGCTGCACTGGCTGATTTAACAGGAGCCTTAGGGACAGGTACAGGAATTTTATTAACTGTTATGATACTGCACAATTTTTATGAGAATATCTCCGCTTATTACTTAGAAGATATGAATCCAGCAATAAGAAAATTCTTTGAAATAGCTTAAATTTTTATTATCTACCAGGCTTTTTAAAAATAAATATGCCGTCCTGAAATTTTCTTCTATCTCTCTTGCTAAGTTTTGTTAATCTTTCTAAGTTTGCAGCAACCTGTCCAGCAAGCTCTTTATTTATACTAAATATGCTTATTTCATCTTTGGAAATATTAACTTTTACATTTTCAGGAATTTTGGTTTTTTTAATATCTTTCTGCCCCAAAAAATTTCTAACAACAAACTCATTATCTTTTAATTCTACAGAAATCGGAAAGTGGGTATATATAATTTTCAATTTATATTCAAAGCCGTTCATAACTCCCTCAAATAGATTCAAAAGATGTTTTTTAATTGTGCCTATTAGAGATTTTCCTTTGGCACCTTCTTTATCTATTAATATTTTTATTTCATTATTCATTTTTTCAAATTTCAAAATGTTCGCAACTCCTCTATTGTAAAAATCTCTTTCTGTTTCTCCTAATTTACCCTTTACTCTAACTTTAAATTTATCAATTTCTACATCAACACCCTCCGGAATTTTAACAACAGTTTCCATTTATAAAACACCTCCCTAAATAATATATGTGTATTAATTTTTATAAGGTATGCCTTACAAACTTTAAATTTTTTTAAGGTTATTTAACTATTAAACCACTAACTATTGCAATTTTAATTTATACATCCACCACACATTGAACTTTATAAAAAGAATTTATTTTTTCAATTTTTAACTGACTGTATGTAGCAGCCTTAACTTCTACATCAACACAATGTTTTTCATAATTTATTTTCTCTCCTATGGCCTCTCCTTCTAAAACAAACATATTCTCCTTTTTTTCAATTTTAACATTAAATTCTGAAAAAAGCAGATTTTCTATATCTTTTTGCGCTAAAAGAGAGTTCAACCATTCAACAAATAATGTTTCTACATCCAGAGCGCGAACACTAATTTTAACCTTTTTTTTATGCTCTATTGTGTTTATATCTGCCATAATATTAAACATTGCTTTAGCACCCTGCTCAAAAGCTTCTTCCAAAGTTTTTCCGTAACCTATAATACCTATGTCTGCCTCATGGTCAAAATATTCAAATTTTGCCTCCATATGAAATTTAAGTTTTAAATTTATAAAATTTCTAATATGTTATGGCAGATTTTTACTATCGGGGTAGAAAAGTTTTGGAGTTATCAAGAGAGGAATTTATAAAATTATTACCTTCAAGATTAAGACGTAAATTCAGGCGTGGATTAACAGAACAGGAAAGGAAATTGCTGGCTAAATTGGAAAAATTTAAAAATGAAAAAGGTAAAAAATTTATTAAAACTCATTGTAGAGATATGGTTATTCTGCCTGAGATGGTTGGACATAAAATAGGAGTTCATAATGGAAAGGAATTTGTTCCTATTGAAATAAAACAAGAAATGGTAGGACACCGCTTAGGAGAGTTTGCATTAACAAGAAAAGAGGTTAAACATGGAGCCGCAGGTATAGGTGCAAGTAGAGGAACTAAGTTTGCTGCAAGCAAAAAATAATTATTTAGAGGGTTTTTTGCAATCTTTTATATAAACTTTTTTAATATATATATCTTGTTATAAATTATGTTGATAAAATATTTAAAAAGTAAGAAACTAATAATAATAGGTTTGTTGTTTTTTCTGGGAACAGTAAATATTGCAAACTCTCTTTTAATGGATGAGCAAGAATTTATGTTAAAAATACAGGGCTTAAAAATAGACAACAGTAAATTATTAGAATTATGCACTCCAGAAACTTGTATAATAGAAAATAATTTCATAGTGATTAAATCAACGTATGATGAAAGAGTAGCAGTAGAAATAGGTAAAAAGAAAAATTATATAGCGGTTATACTCCCGTTTAAGATTATGTCTTCAGCTAACTCAAGCAAATTGCAAATTGTTACTGAGATTGACCCAAAGAAATATAATTGGGCACAATCTGTAAGTACAGATTTAACATTCTTTAAAAAAATAGGTATTTTAGATATTAGTGAGTCAGAGATAGAAGAAATTTCTAAATTAGCCAGTGGAGGATACTCTATTATATACTGTGCAGACAAATGGAACAAAGTGAAGGGTTTACGTTGTATGTGTAATGAGGTGTGTAATACATCAGAAGAAGAAATAAAGTGTGCCTTAGAGTGTAACAAAAATTTTTTGAATTGTATTAAAGAATGCAAAGAAGGAAATTGTGGAGATAAGTGCAAAAACCAGTTAATCGCTTGCAAAAAAAATTGTGAAGGTGGAGAAAAAATATGTAAAGAAAGTGTTATGTGCTTAAAAAATATAAAAATACCTACTTTTTCAATACCTCAAAAATCATTAAGCATAACACTATCAAAAAATTATACACTTTCCGAGCCTACTTTTGATGTAAAAATTTATACTTTGGGTGTAGCTTTTGTGCTTCTTGTTATAATTTCAATATTTATTATTATAAGAAAAAGACAGAAACAATCTTAAATTGCTTTTTTTAGTGTATGATTTGGGAATTGCAAAAGATTAATAATTAAATATAATTATGATATCAGCAGCAGAAGATGACAAAGTATTTTTAAAAATTGGAGAGAATGAAGATATTAATAGTTTGCAAAATGTTCTGGAAGCATACAAAATTGACTCTGGGTTTATTGAAGGTTTTGGAAAGGTTAAATTTATAGAAACTGAAAACGAAAAATTTAGTGGAGAAGTAATTTTATTTGGCTTAATTTCCAATTTAAAGGAGAAACCTCATTTAAAATTATATTGCTGTTCAAAGCAAACAGGTGTTGTAAAGAAGTTTATCAGTGATGAGTTAATAATTATTGTCCGAAAATTTAATAAAATTAGGTTAAATACAATAATTGATGAAGATGGTAAACCGAAATTAGTTATTAAAGATTAACCATGGAACTTATTGAAAAATTAATTAATATTTTAAAACCTGAATTTCCAAAAATAAAAAAGAATAATTTTATATTTCCAAGTGAATTTTGTGATATAGCGTGCAATATTTGCTTTCTTGAAGCAAAAAATAGGAAAGCCAACCCAAATAAACTTGCAAAAGAAGTTGCAAGCAGAATAAAATTGACAACAGAATTTGAAAAAGTAGAGGCAGTAAATGGTTATCTTAATTTTTATCTCAATTATAAAAAAATTTTGCCCAGTATTTTAAAATTAAAAATAAAAAAAATATGTAAAGGCAAGGTAATGGTTGAATTCTCAAATCCAAATCCTTGCAAAGCAATGCAT
>Ga0164310_10000651_pt1 | contig 18847 bp, 20 predicted proteins | sample GuaBasSedimGuay1_FD_121795 | JGI IMG/M metagenome (GOLD analysis project Ga0164310, IMG submission 121795) | Subseafloor sediment microbial communities from Guaymas Basin, Gulf of California, Mexico - Guay1, Core 4569-9, 0-3 cm | ecosystem: Environmental > Aquatic > Marine > Hydrothermal vents... | reverse complement strand
TAGCAATTGCTTAATTGCTTGCGTATAATAAAGAAAACGTTTTCGTGTTCGTTCTTTAAAACGCATGTTCATTAAGGGGTCACTTGTCGTCAGAATTATCCTATTAATATTTGCCTTTTCTGAGACCACGGATATTTTGCTTGCTTTTGGGACTCCGAAAAAATCAGCAAAATATCGAAGAGGACGCAAGGTACCAGAGAGGAGAATCAGCTGCTTTACCCACTGAAAAGGCTGAAGAATCTCTCGAGGGTCCTTTAGATAGAGTAAGAATTTCCTGTCTGTAGCCAGATAGCAATAGCTCAAATTTTTTACAAAATCATAAACAAGCAAGCTGGAGCTAATGTCAATTGAGCCCTTCTTGAACTGTTCTTTTAGAAACCGTTTTCCCTTTGTTAGAAGGTCGGTTTTTAATACTTCGGGGATAGAGAGTGAATGCAAACCTGCTTTTTCTTTATAATTTAATAACAAATCAAAGAGAGGATGTGGGCCAATTTCACCAATGGCTTTCGAAAGTGTGCGATAGGAAAGCTCACCGAAGGTTCCCTTTGCCAAATTATGGGCTTCATCAATGATTATTGTTGTATTTGCAAGATCCAATCCCATTTGTTCGAAGAGAAATTCCCGATATGGAGGGTTCAAAAGAAATGGATAAGTTGTTATTACTAAATCGGCTTGCTTTAAAGCCATTTTTATAGACTGATAGGGGCAACTCTCCGGGGAAAGTTTGTTCTGCAGTAGCCAAAGTATTTCTGAAAGGTCAACGCCACCTTTGATCTGTTCACCAATTGCTTCTAAGATTCTCTTGGGGAAGGTGACATTCTCTTCAAAAGAATTCTTAAAAGAATGGTATCGAGCAGGTTGATTACAATCAAAGAGTTGGCAACCTATCTGTGAAAATTGTTTTTGAGTTTTTCTCGTGACGAGCGGACAGACATGGTTTTTCCCCACTAAAGGTAGCAGAGTATAAGCCGGCCGTTTTATTTTTCTATTATAGTCATTTATTAATCCCAATTCGCGAAACCAAGCATCCATTTGCCCCAGCATTTTTGTGAAAATCAAAATGCGTTCATCTTTTTCTTTCCTACTTAACACGGCCGATATTACAGCAGCAGTTTTTCCTACACCTGTTTCAGCGTCAATTAAGAGAGCTTTATTAGTTGCTTTTTGGATAGCAGAGATAATGGAGAACTGTTCTTTACGGTAGGATTGGTAAGGGAAAATGTCATTTAGCCGTTCCCAAAACGTAATGTAATCTTCATCTTCTGCTATGTTTGTTTCAAGATTAATTATCAAGTCCCTCTTTTCGACTGGTTGCTCAAAAGAAACTCGACAGTTTTTTTATAAAAAGAGCTAATTCACTGAGGGAGGAGTGTTTATTTGAAAAATTGATCAAGCGACACTTGATTCTTTTCTTTCTTTTCTTCGTCGGATGATGATTTAGGCGGTGTGGTTTTTTTAGTTGACTTTTTAGCACCACTTTTAGCTTTTGCTTTCTTCGCCGCTTTTGCGGCTGCTTTTGCAGCGGCTTTTTTCTTTTTTTCTTCTTCTTTTCGTTTTCGTTCTTCCTCTAACTCCTTCTCCTTTTTTTGCTGCCATTTAATCAGGATGTCTGTCCAATCCTCTCCCGGTCTATCAAAACTCGAGTGTTGCAAACCACTCATCAATGTTTGGCGCCTGATCCGTTCTTCTTCCATAGCATTTAGTACTTTCTGGATTCGAGCTAGTTTTGTTTTATCCTCTACCAGTGTTTTTAATTGATTATTGTCAAGTTCTAACCAGTAGGCAAGGCTTGCAGCATCTCCAACTTTTCCATTGAGAATTTCTTTCACTAAGAACAGATAGTCATTTCTAGCGATTTGCTTTGAGACATGGGTTTTTTCTGCCACGAGCGTTGCAATGGAGTCCCGTAGCCCCCTAGAAAAACGGGTTTGAGCATAGAGAGCAATTTTTTGTGGGTAAGTGTATTGTTTCACTGTCCTTGATTTGTTATCAACGGTGACACTTACCCCGCCAGTGATCAAATCAAAAAAATACGACAACAATCGCCAATTTTGCCGGCGAATGATTCTTCCAAGGTATCTGTCAGCATCAGCAATTGTGGTATAAACTGTTGCCAATTGCTTTGTAGAGGTGTGTTTCTCAGCATTTTCAAACACCCAGAGAAGTAATTCATCATAGGGCATATTGACGCCATCTATTGCACGTTTCCCTTCAAGGAATGTTTGTGCCATGAAAAGATCTTTAAGAACCTCTTGAATATCCTTTGCTTTGTCCCTATTCGGACGCAACAGCTCAATTGTTGTTACTTGCCCTTTCTTTAATTGGAGAACTGTTCCTTGTAAGTCATTGATAGCACTTCGTAAATCCCCCTCGGCGTTTTCAGCAATGAAGATAAGGTCCTCAACATCCAGTTGAACTTTTTGTTTGTAACAAATGGATTTCAAAACTTTCAAAATGTCCTCTGTTGGTAATGGTCGATAAGCGATAACTTTCGCCAATTTGCGCAATGGGGTTAACTTGCTACTATAAGCATCGTTTGCCGTACAGATTATGGGGATTGATGCTTCTTTTATTACTGTAATTAATGATTGAACACCACCACGATCCTCCCGCCCAGCCAAGCCATCAACTTCATCAATTAACAGGATGCGTTTCCCTCGAGCACCTTCTGTTAATGTGCCCTCTTTAGCAGAGCTTCCGGCAATTCGCAAGACAGAATTTTTGTTTCTGGTATCACTGGCATTCATTTCCACAAGTTCATATGAGCGTTCTTTTGCCAGTGCGATAACACTACTGGTTTTCCCCGTTCCAGCCGGCCCATGTAAGAGGGCCACCTTCCGCTTCGCATTAACTGACCAAGAGTCAAACCATTTCCGAAGGGATTCTACTGCTTCAGCATTTCCAACAACTTGCCCTAAATTACTGGGGCGGTATAACTCTGTCCAAGGAGTGATGTCTACGCTCAATGTTCGACCTCTATATTCAACTACTAGTTATTAGGAGTGTTCTTATTAAACTTGATTATTATTTTTAACTTCAACATAAAAGCTTAACGGCAAATAAAAACAAAGAGAAAAAAAGAGGAAAGTGCAAAGGGGGTTTTTTACCCCAATCTTCTGGCAGTTTCGATTTGTAAACCATCTTCTTCAAGGTTAACCGGATAAAGGCGTGTGTCATAAATCGCCTTGCGTAATTTTCTTACGCGGAATGTTCGTTGTAATTGGTCCGATCGCTCTCGCAAATAGAAGTCTATAACACCATCAGCAATATGACTGAAAAGGACCTCTGTTTTAGGGTCATGCATTCCCTTAACCATAAGTAAGAGATGAACACCACCAGTCTTTCGTACAACTTTCGTAGTGAAATTCTCAATCAGCTCTCTCACCTGGTTTTCATCATAATCCAGTAAGAGATGCGATACAGAATCAATGATCGTGAAGGGTTGAATGGTTTTTGCAACAGCATTAATAAATTTCGTTCTTAAGAGATTTATCAAACCTTTATCCCAGGCAATGACCGGTGAAGAATCTTCTTGAGCATATTTTGCCCCATAGGCATCTACATATGTCCACGTGCCTAATGATTTAAAAGTTTCAAGATTCCACCCAAATGTCATCATCTCAAGATCTATTTCTGATGGAGGCTTATCAACAGAAACATAAAAGACTTTTTTGCCTGCTTTTGCTTGAGCATACAACATTTGCATGGCAAAGATCTCATGCCCTGAACCAGGTTCTCCTAATAACAAAATTAAAGAGCCATCTGGGACACCTTTCCCACCAATTGCAACATCAAAACCGGCTATCCCACTCGAAACAAACTTACCTTGAAATGCTTCCGCTATCGGAGACTTTGTGGGTATTCTTTTAAAATCCATCTTTCTTTAGAACTCCTTTGGAAATTTTTCTCATTAATTTTAACCGAAACCATTTGAAAATCTTTGTTATGGGGGCAATTAATAGTCCTCTACTTCTTTGGCGCGTTCCATCATATGCTTAATCATATAAAATGGCCCATAAGAAATATAGAAAACAGTTAAAGCAGCCATTAATCCTGCAGGATAAATAATAAACTGGAACGGCATAGCCACCACTGTAACAATAGTTACTGCAGCCAACCCTAAGAGGAAAATTTCCAGCGCATTTTTCCGTAGTTTTGTTGTAGGATATTTGGTTCGAATGATCATTAGTGTTGCTGTTATGACCATAAAAATTAGGCCTACAGCAGGAATTGCAATAGTATCCACTAGTCCCAGCTGTTCCTCGAGGTAAAGCTTAATGATAATATAGCTTGCTGCCGCACTCCCGGCTCCAGGGGCGGGGATACCATGAAACCACTTTTTACTCGGTGATTTAGTGAACCTTACTAATCGAAAAATGGTGCAAAAAGCAAAATAGCAACCAACAATAACAGTCACAATTGCAAGAGCTAGGGCACTTCCAGAAGTGCCTAAAATAGGCAGGCTTAGTGCAATGACTACTGCCGGAGCAAGACCAAAAGTTATTGTGTCTGCGACAGAATCCACTACCGTACCAAAGAAGCCCGGCTTTTTCTGGGCAAGGCGCGCCGGGATACCATCTGAAAAGTCGAAAATTATCCCGAGGAGGATTAATTTTGCAGCCCAAAGAGCATATATGGGGTTTCGAGGGGCAATTGCAACCAGAATGATAGCAATGACTCCTGAAGCAAAATTCAATGTTGTTATGAAATTGGCGAGAATTTTAAAGAAAAGTCGCACACCAGGAGAAAATTCAGGTATGGTCCACGACCGGGTTTGCTCGCCACGTTCTTGCTGTTCTTCTTGGTTAACTTTTTCGTTAGAAATAGGTTCTTGGTGCAACATTTCTGTATTATTGCTCTTTCCTGGCAATGATCATTTCACCAGATCTAATTTTATCGTTTAACTTCACTACAGGTTTATAGCCGGAACTTTTGGGAAATTCAACACGCATCGCAGATCCAAAACGGATTAAGCCAAACCGCTGATTGCGTTCTAAGTGGGTTCCTGGTGAGACATAGCTCACACATCGCCAAGCAACAATCCCGGAGATTTGAGTGACTCGCATTTCGAACCCTTCATCAGTTTTCAAGTCGACATGTTGCCGAGCATTTTTATCTTCATATTTCCGTTTATACCACACAGGCCAGAAAGCACCATGCTGCTTTTGCACATTAATAACTGTTCCACTTAAGGGCGTACGATTAATATGAACATTAAAAATGGATATTTGGATTTGAATGCGGTAGTTGCCGTTATCCAGTTCATCTATAGCTACAATGCGACCATCAACGGGAGCGACCATTACACCTTCTTCTTCCGGGGCAATGCGTTCTGGGTCTCTGAAAAAGAACAGGCTAAAGCCAAGCAATATCCCAAAAGCAGCAACAGGAATGAGCAAAAACCACGATAATGGTACAAAAATCATTGATGTAGCAAAGAAGAGTAAAGAGATTAAAATAATTGGTTCGGAGCCTTTAGCTAACATCAATTTTTTCATCCTTGGTTTTTATGTGACTATCCTCTCAAGTTTTAAATATTCGCTTTTGTTTCTTGAAAGGATATTTAAATCATTTATTATACTATTTAGGGACTATTTATTCTTTTTCTTATTTAAGCTCTGCAATGATCCTTAATGCTTCGTCCACATGTTTTTTCGGGTTAAACTGTGAAACGAAGATATGCCGAATAATACCCTTTTTGTCAATAATAAATGTTGCCCTTCCCGGAATTAGTCCCAGGGTGGCACGAACGCCATACAACTTGCGAACGGTGTTGTCCTTATCACTTAAAAGGAGGAATGGCAGGTTATGTTTAGCTGCAAATCGTTGATGAGCTGCGAGAGAATCGCCACTAATGCCGATGACCTCTGCACCTACTTTGGTAAATAATTCATATCGATCGCGGAAACTGCAAACCTCAGTTGTGCAACCGGGGCTCTCATCTTTGGGATAAAAGAAAAGAACGATTATCTTCTTTTTCAGGAATTTCTTTAAGCTAATTTCCTTTCCGTCTTGATTTGGAAGGGAAAATAGGGGCGCTTTCGTCCCTACAACCACTTTTGTCTTCTTATTTTTGGAGGAAATGTTAATGCACCTTTCTTCTTTGTTTTCTACGAGAGCTATTCATCGACAAACGAAATCTCAAACTCGCAATATTTGTCTCCTAACCCATGGCATTTTGTTTCCGTGACAACGCAATCTCGGCTGGTGAGAATTTGGATGCGACCAGCTAAATAGCCAGCCATAAAGTCACAGAAAGTTGTCCCTGAATTTTTCGCCCCTGAAGACATTGCACATTCAAATACGCGAATTTTAAGCTCATCACCTTCTTCAATGATAGCAACATCTGCGCGCTCTTTTGCCGCTTGAATCATACCGAAATGGAAGAATTTATTGAGCACATAGAGGGTTTGTTTGAGATTTAAGGGCCAAGAATAATTCTCATCTTCAAGGTATCGTTGAAGAATATCCCGACCGGGGCCGAAAATCCCTAATTGCATCCCTGCTGCATAGAGAAGGGATCCGGAGAAGGGATCTGTCATCTTTAAATTAACAATAGCTTGTTGCAACTTGGTGAAATGCACCTCATTGCCAATATTACCGCGATTAAAAACATCCTTCGGACTAATGAAGGATTCATGTAAGCGTGTGGAAATGTCATGAAGGATCCCTTGAAAGTGCTGGTTACGGTCTTCGATAACATATTGTTCTTGGTATTCTGCAATATTGCGAGTGATACGTTCATCTGAGACTTGAATTTCAAACTCGCAAAATTCATGCCCAGTTCCGATGCATTTTGTTTCATGAACAACAGCATTCCGGCCAGTCAAGGCTTCGATCAAACCAGCCATTTCCCCAGCTGAAAAATGGCACAATGGTTCACCGACAAAAGGTGCACCACAAGCACTGGCAAGACCATAAATACGTAAAACTGCCAAGTCATTTTCGATTTTGATGATCTCTGCTGACTCGGCCAATTTCATTGGTATGTTAATGCTTTCATTGTCTGAGAAATATTTCACCAACCCTTTTATTACTTCTTCAAAACGTTCCTTTGCTCGAAATTCTGTGCCAATATTTGGGTTAAGGGTTATCATAAGGTAAGTTCCCACACCATAGAGCCCCACATCACGCCCAGCCTGGTAGAGCAGGTGGGGCACAAGGCTGTCAAGGGCAATTAGAGAGACCATCATCTGTTGCATGACCCCAACATGAATGTAATCTCCAATATTGGGGCGAATGAATTCCTCATTCATAATTGAATCGAAGCTGTTTTTACTGATAGTTAAGAGCGTCTCTTTGCGAGTGTCAAATGTTTTCACACGGCTCATGATGGAGCCGGTCACACGTTGCCATAAAAGATCTCGAATATCACTTTCTGTGACCAATCCTTGAAGAACAATTTCGTCATCTATCATAACAGTTGGGAGATGCATCACATGGTATTTTTCGGCTATCTTGGGGTTTTCTAAAACATTAACAGTACTTATGTGACACATATCCGAATAATAGGTTCCAACCAGCTTATGAACGATACGTTCGACATTCGGGCAGGCATAACAATCAGGGGAAGTAAAAACAAGCATTCGTATTGGAACGTTAATATCTTCAGACATGATAACTCACAATAACCACTTTATTCTATCAAATTATTTACTATGAAAGGTTTAAACTCTTAAGTAGTATTTAGTATTGTTTCCAAATTCTAAAAGCTTTTTGTTGCATAAAAAACACTACCACCCGTTCAAAAAACTCCGAGGGAGAGCCCGGCCAAAAAGTCACATAACTATCTGAAGAAAGAAATGACCTGAGCTAAAGGCAAAACAAGATGTTAATTGCTTAAGCGCCTTCAGCGGTCACTTGCTCGAGTAAAGCTATGGCATCTAATAATTCACGCTCGAGATCAATTCCCAGTAATCCTGCCAAAGCAAGGGAGCTCATTACAGTTTCAAGAAGTTCTTCTTTGATATCCTCTTTTTGTTCTGCTAAGATTGAATCATTGATCATTTGTCCGGCAAACATATTGAGCATTTTTTCACCAAGCATTCGTAAAGGATTGTTCACTCCGGGCGTACTTAGCTGTCTTACAGATAAGCGGGAATTTATCAGGTCCAAGAGTTTTTCTTGGGTTTCTTGTATTGTGATCATTTTTTCTCACACCATATTTGTTTTGTTGAATATACGTTCTATGAATCACATATTTAAAAGTATAGACTATCTGTGTAATATTTAGATATTACCCTAATTGTTTAGATGAACCAAAAACTTTATAGATGATTAGTTATACATTATTAGTAACGAATATAGGTCTAGCTGGTAGTAGCGTCCGCTCTCCCCTGAATGAAAGTTCCAGTGGAAATCAAGGGGAGGGGGACTTAGCTGAAACCAGACAGATGATAAGAGCAGGTGAAATAAGTGACAACTATTGTGGAATTCTCGAAGGCGTATTCAAGACAGACACAACGAGTGATGGATGGTAAAGCTGCGTTCTTGGAGAAAGTACGAAATAGTCAATTAGTGGCCTATTCTTTAGAGTATTTCTCCAGTTGTTTTCTCGACGACAAGCGACTATTAAAGGCAGTAAATATGCGATTGTACAATTTCAAAGCAGAACATCGACCTGAAACAATTCAATATGTGATCTCTTGGGAAGACGTCCCGCATGATGAGGGCTTAAGTTGGCAACAGTTCCAAGTGAAAGTGAATCGTTATTTAAGGGATTTTCTCGAAGAGTTACAAACGCATTCCAATGTTTTTGAAGGGCCATTGTAAAATCTCCGGTAGAAACTCAAGCAGCAGATTCCTTGCTGTAGCGGTAGAGTACTTTGATTTGAGGGATAACAGCAATATACAATCTCATCAAAAAACCAAGAGGTTAGGAGAGATAACTTAAACTATTATGAAAAGCAAAAAAATTGAAAGTGTCAAGGAGAGGTGGTCTCTAAATAAAAGCGCCGAGAAAAAGCACCACGTAAGGCTCGTTTTTGTTTGCGGAGGGATTCAAGAGCAGGCATCGAGAGACCTTTTAGGTCCAGGATTGCCAGGATGATTTCAAGGATATCGGCCAATTCTTCGATTTTCTTACTCTCCTGAAATTCTTTTGCTTCTTCAATTAATTTTTCACTCAGAGCTTGAAGAAACGCATTATCGTCTTCAATTATTGACACCTTTACTTTACGCCCCTCAGCCTTGATAATCTCCGGGATCTGGTCTCGGACAAGTTTATGGATTACAGTCATTTTCGCCAACCCAATCTTATGAATACTCTAGCTAAGTAAAGTCATTAATTAAAAAACTATTTTCAGGAGTTTGCATTTCGGTCAAAAGACTTAGAAAGATTAATAGTTTTCGAAGCAGCTAAAGATAGCTAATGATGGAGGAAACGTCCTAATGGGTGTGACCAAACTTGGAGATCTTTTCCCAGATAGAGAGGAAATTACCTTCGATGATTTGCACGAGAAAGCCATTGCCTTTGATGGTAACAACATTCTATATCAATTCTTGACACGAATCAGACAATCTGATGGGAGCTTATTAACCGATGAGAATGGTAATGTTACAAGCCATCTCTCTGGTTTACTTTATCGTTTGACACGTATTGTTGAGAAAGGAATTAAAGCTGTGTTCATTTTTGATGGGCAACCACCAGAGGAAAAGATGAAAGAATTAGTTCGCCGTAAAAAAGTCAAAAAAGAAGCTGAGATTGCATATGTTGAAGCTTTAGAACGTGGGGACATGGAATTAGCTCAACGCTATGCTCAAAGAACCGCAAGATTAACGTCACCAATGATTGAAGATGCTGTAAAATTCCTTATCTTGATGGGTATTCCTATCATTCAAGCACCCATGGAAGGAGAAGGGCAAGCAGCATTTATGGCAAATAAAGGCGATGTATGGGCAAGCTGCTCTCAAGATTATGACAGCCTTCTTTTTGGTGCACCAAAACTCGTCAGGAATCTAACGGTCTCAGGAAAACGCAAACTCCCCCGTAAAAACGTCTATATTGAAGTCAAACCAGAACTAATCGACCTTGCACAGTCGCTTAACGCTCTGGAAATTACAAGGGAACAACTCGTCGATCTTGCTATCCTCTTAGGGACAGACTTTAATCCTGATGGCATAGGTGTCTCAGGCATAGGGCCAAAAACCGCATTAAAATTGATAAAGGAACATAAAACCATCGAAAAAATACTCGAATTGCCTTCAATGAGTGCAGCTCAAAAAGATTTGGACTTTCAAACCATACGCAACTTGTTTCTCAAACCCAAAGTTTCAACTGATTATCTATTGGAATGGCACACACCCGATATCGAAGGAATAGTTGATTTTCTCTGTGGACAAAGAGGTTTTAGCGAAACGAGAGTACGAAATGCTTTAGAAAAAACGATCAAGACTATTGAGGAACGAAAACAACAACCAACTCTTGATGCCTTCTTTTTTTCGAAAAAATGATAAAACAAACCCTGTATTTAAAGAGAAAAAGAAAAAGTAGAGGAAAGGTCCTTAGCATATTTCACCTTCCTTAACGATAGTGAAAACACCAGCAGCCTCCATTTCATCAATCAAAAAGTCAAAACAATCTTTGATGTTGATAGTCATATCTGGCGTTTCCAGTTCAAGATGTATGATGAATTCCTCGATCTTGTCATATTCCAAGATCACTTGACTTATGTGTGGTTTCGTCTTTTTATTTTTCTTCTCGGAATTCTCAAAAGTGACTGTGATGATTTCAGACGTACCCTCCCTTTCGATGTTACGAATCATAATATGCTTTGTTGCAAGGTAATCTTCGAGTTTTTGGACATTGCATTTCTTACCAATAGTATAAGCACCCCTTTGGCGTCGGACTGCTGAGGACTCAAGACGCGTTTTTCCAATACGCAAGAAAAGGAAGACAAGGAACCATAAAATGACTGTAATTGCAAGAACAACAATGCCACCAAAACGATCTAAGCCGAGAGCAGTGACCCAACTATTAGGTATTGAGTATTCACCGAATAACATTAAAACAATTTCAATAATTACCGAACCGGCCAAGATCAATTCAATAATACTTAGGGCATCACTTGCACGATTATTGGATTCGGTCATTTGTGCCATCGATTTTTGATTTTGGGCCATAGAATCTGACATCTGACGCATGTGTTTTTCAGCCAAGGCATTTGAAAAGTCTCGGAGAGCAACCATTTTGGATTCTAATCCTTGGATGACTTTCTGGGTGTCGTTTACACGCTTTGTTGTTATTAAAGAGTCATTACGCAGCTCTTGAAGCTCTAAAAGCACAGGATCATCAGGAGCACGAGAAGGAGCATGTTGTAATAAATCATTGCTAAATTCATTTATACTGTCACGAAGATAGGAAAGAATATCATGAAGCATAATTGCATCGGAACTTGCTCGAGTAATCCAATTTTGAGCGCGGGTTAAACTGGTGATATCACCAAGCATTGCCTTATCAATATCCTTTTCGATATAACGCGACTCGTCCCATAGATGCCAAATAATTGCAGAGTAGTCATCTAAAAACATACGAATAGCATGGGAAAAAGAGCGTTCAAGAAGTGATTGTTCGTATTTTTGGTGATGTGAAGTAACAGCAATAATCGCCATACTGCCGAAGAAGCAATAACCATCATCTAATGTTTCCACTTTATAAATAATATTCAGAATTTGTTCGAGTTCATTTTGTAGCTCTTCCCCATCTAGGAAATCTTCGGGCATCTCAGGTCGAACAGAGATATCTTCAGCCAGCAGTAAGACATATTTCGTTCTCTTTGAAGCTTGCCCCATGTAGGTTAATTCAAGAAGATTCCGCTGGTATTCAGTCAGAAGTGAATCTATCATTTTTGTTGTATCAAGGGTGAGATCCACAATGATCCTTGTGAGAACATCCAAAGATACCCAACCATCCTCTGATTTTTCAACCTCGGTTAATTCTGCACCATAAACAACGCGTCCCCACGAGTTTATATAACCGCTAAGAATCTCTGTTTGAACAATACCTTCATCTTCAGGATAGTTTAACTTGGCAACAAAAGAAACAAATTCCGATTGTGCGAAATCTTTTACAATAACATGACAGGAAATCCCTTCATCGCGAAAAATCATTTCATTTGGAAACTTATCCTTATAAGCAGTGACAATGTGCCCCCGGCGACGATGAAAACTATCCAGCTTAATATTAAGAGCAGACATCTGGTTTCTATCAAAAGGCAACCATTCAACAAGAACAATTTTTGGATTCTTAAGTTTGATTTGCTCGCTTAATACATCGTCAATATTTCCAACTGCTGTCATTCTTCATTGCTCCTTTGTGTCTTTTTTAATGAGAAATGGGAAGAAATAAGGTTGAGTGTTGTAAGAGACATCCTCCGGAATAATGAGCGGGATGTTTTCAACATATTTGCAGTCCGCACATTTCATTATAAAAGCTGAATTTTCAACGTTGATGTTCAAATTGTAATTAGGGCTTTTACAGAAGGGGCATTGAAAGAGAGTATCAACACGGTTTCGAATATCGTTCTCAAGGGATTTGATAACATTTACTGAATCCTTTGTTGGTCTATAGCCGGTAATATAATCATGTTTCTCTGAAGAAACACGAATGGTTTCTAAGAGACCCAACTCACGAAGATCTCCCAAGTCGTCCTCACACTCCTTGGAAATATTAACAAATTTCCTGCCTTGCCCCAAGAAGGAAGTAGAAATTGGTGCATAGTCATATTCATTGAATAGCCCCTTTCGGATGCCATGAAAGATCAGTGCTTGTAAAGGCGTCTCTTTTATCCAGGATGTTGGGCAATTCAAGGAATCTGTCAATCGAGCAATTAAATAGAGCAATTCTTTTTGCTCAGTTGTTAGAACGGGTTGTTCATCACTCAACTTCCAAACCTCAGAATAACCAACTAACTAATTTATGTTTTTTATAGTTTATTGATGAGGTAATACAAAAGATTCTCGAGAGAGAAAAATGAAAAAAGAAAGAAAAAAAAGAGAGAGATGGAAAACCATCATATCATGGGATGTTTTCCAGTAAGAACAGAGATGATTTTGAGGAGAGTTAGACCAAAACGGGTCTTAAAGTCAAACTTCTTTGCAGTCACAGGAACTAAGGCGAAACGAATATATGGACTGTCTGCCAAAAGTAAGGCTTCCCGCTCTTTGGAAATAAGGTCAATGTTTTTGAGCAACTCAGGGAGAAAACCAGAAATATTTATACCCTGGACGGGATATTGGATTTCTCCGTTTTTAATGTACCAACCAAAGCCCGTCACTGAGAAGCGTCCGGAACTCGAGTCGGACATATGCATACCCATAAGTGAGCGGAGAAGGAACCCTTCTTTCGTCTCGGCGAACATCTCTTCTTTTGATGAATCACCCGGTGCAACTTCTGGGACGGTTTGACTTATTGAAGGATAGGTTTTCACTGGGTCACCTCCAAAGCCAAAAATGCCCATTCGTGTGCTTTTACCATTTGACTCGAGACCAAGTTTATGGCCGTAATAACTGTCCAAGAGGTATGTTTGTAGCACGCCTTTCTCAATAAGAACTGTCTTTTGTTGAGGCGTTCCTTCAGCATCAAAAAGGCTCCGATTGATTTTTTCAGTGTTCAAACCATTATCAATCAAAGTGAAATTTTCCACGGCAATCTGGTTCCCAACTTGATCTGAATAAGGAGTTGCACCACGATCGACATTGTTTCCTTGGAGTTGAGTGAACAACAAAGAAAACAACCCTCCAAGAAGGCCAAAAGAGGCTTCCGGTTCGAGGATGATTGGGACTTCCTTATTGAAATTCATGGTCTTTGGTCCTGCTGCACGAAGTGTCTGTTTTATCGTTTCTTGGGCTAAAATGTCATAATTAAATCCTTTCAGAGTTGGAGAGCCATGAATGCCATACGAATAATTGGGGATTAGGCCTTTTGTCGTAATTGCCGCTGTAAAGCCCCCAATGCCACCACCTTGTGAGCTAATATCAACACCATTTGAATTGATTAAATGGTCTTTGATTACTGTTAAACTCAATTGTCCTTGCAAAAATTTGAGTGATTTTACCGCATTGATTTTTTTAATGACATGTTCCAAGCCATCTGCAAGTGAATCAGCAGTAACTGTAAGTAGCTCTTCGTCAAATGTGAATTTAACCGGTGGCGGTGAGGCGGGTTGAGGGAGAGAATGGTAATCAGGGTCAGGTCCTTTGGACCGTGCATTTTGAAGCGCGGCTTTGATCGTTGATTCAAGGCGGGCCTTTGTCAATGTTTTCGTAAAAGCAAAGCCAATATTTTTGTTCGCCACCACCCGAATTGAGAGCCCCTCTGAAATGCCTGTAGTTGTTTGTGGGATGCTCTTTTCAAGCCCAATTGAAATCTCCCGAGAGGAGACGGCATAGGCTTCAAACTCTGTTGCACCTTTCTTTTCTGCAAACTTCAATGAAAATTTGAGTGCCTCATCTAATGTAAGTTCTTTTGCCATTCTTTTTAACCTCCAATTGTCATTAATTTGACAGCCATCCATCCTGCACCTGTGCCAGTGGGAGCACGCTGACCATCTTTACCACAGAAACCGACATTCGCTGAGGGGTCGGCCATTTTATTAGAAAGGCCAATAATCTTGCTCAGAGTATCTAAAGTATTGCCGGAGATTGTGGTAGCTTTTCGCAGTTCGCCTATTTCTCCATTGTGAATTTCATATACTTCTCCAACACCAAAATTAAAGGTACCTCGGATAGGGTCAACTTGTCCACCACCACCATATTTGAGAAGCAAGCCCTCTTTCACCAAAGAGAGAATTTCCTCCTCAGAAAGTGCAGAGCCACTAGTAGCCTTAAGGAAAGTATTTCGCATCCTAACTATGGGATAACTGGAGTAGAACTCAGCACGGCAATTGCCTGTTGGTGCTAAATTGAAATGTGCAGCTGTTGCACGATCGGTGAGATAAGTCCTAAGAACACCGTTTTTAATGATTTCAGTTCGCTGGACAGGAGTGCCCTCATCATCATAGCGCATGAAACCAAATGTCCTTGTGGGATATCCGGGGACATACTCGAGCGTACCATCATCGATTAGGTTTACAAAGGGTTGACTAAGACGTTTTCCCAATTTACCTTTGAAGACGCCCGCCGTTCGGAGGAAATCGCCTTCGCTTGAATGTCCTGCTGCTCTCCATGCAAAACAAGATGAGAAGTTCAATTAACCCACTCTTGAAATGCTTCATGGGCAAACAGAAAATTCAAGGTGCCATCCATCACGACAGGATATTTTCCGGGTTTCACTCGCTTAGCCTCTAAACCTTTGATGGTTCTTTCGCGTGTTTCAATTGCTCGTGCTTTCACATCAACTTCATCAAAGAGTTCGAAACCACCGATATGTCCGGCACGGCCCAAACCTTGATTGGTATCAGTGCCTTTTTTGGCCGTTGGTATGACATAGAGATAAGTATATGGTCGTTCTTCATAAATCAGCGTTCCTTCTGAAGTTGCAAGAGTTTGTCGGCGCAAAACGTCGAAGTAATAACTCCGGGCGGATTTTATTTTCTTATCCTTGTCTTTCAGTTCCTTGTCAACCTCGAGTAAAAGTTTCATCTTCTCTTCGAAGGAAACATCTTGTGCGGGTTTTTTTTGCGAGATAACTACCTTGTCCTTGATTGGTTTCACTTCAGCCAAAGTGATATCACTTTTGGCCATCTTTTTAGCGACAATTTGGCTTTCTAACGCCATTGCTAGAACCTCTTTGAAACTCTTTTTTGAGCCGTAGGCAAAGCCAAACGCACCGTCTTTAAGAAGGCGAATACCAATACCTGCCTCAGACCCGACCGAAGACCTCTGAACTTTCCCGTCTACAACTTCTATAACAGTATAGAGGGAGTCTTCATCTCGGACGTCTACATAGCTGACCTGTTCTTTGGCAGCTAACTCGAAAATTTTCTGGTAAAGATCTTCATCCAAACTTGTTTACCACCATCTATTTAGTATGTAAGAAAAATATCTTTCTGTAATTCAAATTGACTCTCTTCCCTTTTAATATTAGCTAAAATATAAAAAAGAGCTGCAAAAAACTGACCATATTCTAACCAACACAAAGAGAAAGAAAGAGAAGAAAGGAGCTTTATGGTTCCGGCGGTTTAATGGATACAATTTTCACCATTTGGCCTGTTAAAACACGTACTTCGTGTTTTTCGCTCAGAGGGCCAGTGATCGTTTCTTGGAAGTTACCTTTCTTATCAACTTTTTTAGTGTAAATTGGTTGCTTCGTTTCAGGGTTGACACCAAAGAAGAGGGAAATTTTTGGAGAAGCATCCAACCGGATAAATTCTTCCTTTAATTTTGGCACTTTGGTTAGAGTGATGGTTGCTTTTTGCCCGTAATGTGTAATCTTAATTTCTTGATTGGTTGGCCCTTCCGTGAAGAGATTGCTATTGACAGAACCAATAGCCTGGATAATTCTCCCGCTTTTCGGCTCAATTACTTCAAGAATGTTTGTACCGGGTGTTCCAATCGCTTCAAACGTTAAAGCACCAGTTTTTGTGAAAGTTTTCTCAATACTTGGGAAAGCCGAGAAGCGGATTTTCAGGCCTTTATAAGCATTAAAACCAGCAATGGCTACTCGTAACCCCAATTCTTTTCGTGCAAAATCATATTTCTCGATCACTTTGAATGTAATGCTCCATGGCATGTTTTTTTTCCTCAGTAAACTATTCACGACTTTATAACCAAGTAGATAATTAAACAACTAAAATAAATAACTTCCCTCTTGTAAAGTCCTTCTGGGTGGGCAAGCAAAAGGGTCATTCTTCTGGCACGGGAAGCTGTTCAGCTAGTTTGTAATAATAAATGGCGAGATCATCATCCCCCATCAATGCATAAAGAGCACTGATTCGGACCCAGATCTTTTTGTTGGTAGGATCTCTTGTAGCAGCTTCATGCCAGCATTTGAGGGCACTTTCAAATTGAGCTTGATAGAACAAAGCCTTGGCTAAATTACACCAATACTCAGGTTCGTCTATTTTTCCTTCTATAAGAGCATTTGAAAAAATCTGCGTTGCAGTGCTGAAATCCCGGTATTGGAGAGCTCTTTTTCCTTCTTCTATTGCGATTTCACTTACTTCACTTGCCATCTTATCATTCAACCGACCCTTTAATTCTTTAGAGTTTGCACTCTATTAATTATCTCTGAACTTTTTCTTTAAAAAGAACAAACTCGAGAAGGAGATTGCCGAAAGTAATCGACACCACTCGAATAATGGGAAGCGAGAATTGCAAAAAAAGAGAACGGACTTCTCAAAGACAACCAAGCAATAATTGAAAGAAAAATAAAGGGAAGGGAGAAATTATCTTCGACCATATCCATACGAGTAACCTGGAGAATAATAATAAGATTCTTTCTTCTTAGAAGTAAAGGCAAGAATGAATGTTATCAAGAGGAATAAAACACTTACCGGGATTGGGAAGTAAAGGTCATACGGGTTGGTTGCATCTCCCTTCATGCCCAAATACCAGACTATGGATTGTAGACCATCGATGAGAAATGCCAATACAAAGAAAAGGCCGGACAGCTTGGTTTTAAAGAAGGCAACAATAATGCCTATTAAAAGAGCGGCAATACCAACATACCATAAAATCATAAGTATTGTACCAACTTGCATACCAAAAATAGTAGTGTTTGGAAAAGCCGTATTCCAAGCACTGGGACTAAAGAAATTGGACCCCCCAGGTACAAATTTAAAGAAACCAAAACCTTTCTCATCGCCCATTTTTATGTCATAAAACCGCCCTTGGAAATCTAAGATAAAAGTATCAGTAGCAGTGTCAGCAACATAAAATAAACTTATGGGCACAAGTAAAAATGATATGGCAGCGAATACAATTACGATAGCTTTTCCCAATTTTTTCACCTATAATTATTTTTAACCTAAGAATAATTGTGATATTCCTATATTAAATCCTTTGTTTTTAGGCTTTTTTCTCATACTTTTTTTTAAATTTTTACTTTCAAGCCTTTTTTGAAGAGGCAAGCAATTTTTTTTAACGAGCAGTTTTTACTTGTAGCACCTGTGAGCAGCTGAAAGTGACAAATTACTGAGAAGGAGGCGTCAGGGTTAGTTTAATATTCTCACTCGAGGAAGTTTCGATCTCTTTAGGACGCAGCTTTTCTATTTCGACCACAACAATGGTGAAATCACAGACAGGACAAGTTAGAACTGCAATTTCTTCATTTTTTATACGGTAAAGATGAACACGAGGTTTCATAAGGCTGTCACATTCAATACAGCTTCGACCCCAAATGTCATCAATTAGCCGTTCTTCAATAGCTTCAAATTGGGATATCATTTATGCATCACTCAAACAATATTGCGACAAAATTACATTTAAATGACAGATTCTAAAATAAAAAAGCACGAAAAATGGCGGTACTGTAGAAAAAAAAGAAAAGAAAAGGTATGATTAAAAAGGACGATAATGTCGTTGCTCCAGTAAAAACTTATCGCCACAATAACTTGGGCCCGGAAGCTCTCTGCTTTTCAATGCATTAACCCATTGAACTAATTTCTTTTCTTCATCTAAATCGAAACCACTGATCTCAAAGATAAGGAGATTAAAATGCAATCCGGTTTTTCGCCACAGTTCAGTAAGAGCTGTTGTCCCAGGACCAATTTGTAGCTCAAAATGCTCTTCAGGGTGATTAATAAATTGCTTCAAGTCCTTCAGCACATCTTCGGAGAAAGCGAAATTCGTTAAAAAGAAAGCATTATTTGACAAGTCATTATCTGTCCAGAAATTGTCGAATTTTATCCCTCCAGTGTCAGCGATCTTTCGCTCGATTTTATCATAGACAAGTTCATTTAGATGTGTC
>Ga0164310_10000648_pt1 | contig 18861 bp, 20 predicted proteins | sample GuaBasSedimGuay1_FD_121795 | JGI IMG/M metagenome (GOLD analysis project Ga0164310, IMG submission 121795) | Subseafloor sediment microbial communities from Guaymas Basin, Gulf of California, Mexico - Guay1, Core 4569-9, 0-3 cm | ecosystem: Environmental > Aquatic > Marine > Hydrothermal vents... | reverse complement strand
TTTAAAAGAGTTGCTTAAAATTCTATCATCAATTTTATGAATAATTATAATTGACTGTTATTAAAAGTAGTACTAATCATTAATTGTCGTGAATTTTATGAACAGTGAGAAAACCCCCTTAACAATTATCAGGGTATCACGAAAAAGATTTCTTCAAGAATTGGCACTTCTTACTATTTTATTTCTCTTCAGCCTTTTCTTAATTGTATATGGACTTGCTGAACGACAAACGCTATTTTTTCAGCTTCTGTTGAGTTTGCTTGGCTTTGGACTGTTCATTCTTTTCCTCGAGTCAATAATAAGTCTGATAAGTTTGCGCATTGAAATATCACAGAAACAGCTAAAGGTACGAAAATACTTTATTTGGCGAACATTTCTCTGGTCAGACATCTCTTCAATTGAAATTATTAAACGAACAGCAAAGTTGTTGAGAAAAAAGCCGGTTGTCAAAATTCATTCAGTAATTATCCATTATGCTGCTGCTTTTGATTTTATTCTTCCATTTACGAGATTTAGTAAACAAAAAGCAGATGAGATCTTATCATTAATACTTTCCTACCTGAAAAAACCCCATGGAAAAAATGGCTCTACAAGCGAAGAGCAATTTACTCAAGCTTCTAAGCCATTAAGTGAAGAAGAAATTGCTGCCCAAATCCCACCTAAGGTACAAGATTTCGAACTCGAGTAATGATTCTACATTGTCAAACTTGAGCAGTTTACAAGCCATTCATGAGAGCGATCATGTGAGATAATATCTTCACTGAATTTTATCATTCTTAGAATTGCTGATACAACAGTAAAGCCTTTGTCTAAAAGATGGCGATAAACTACCCAGTAGCTGGAGTTTATGCTTAATTTTAACCATTGTTTGCCATTTTGGAAACCAAACTCTTCACATGCATTAATTAATAGGTCCAAAATTTCAGGTTCACGAATACTTTTGTCAATTACCAGAACTTTTATCTCCAACAGTTTGGCAGCATCCTCTTCTTCGTATTTTGGCTTGGCTCTACAAATTGCATAGCCAATAACGAACCCCTCTCTCTTTACAAGTATTGTTTCACCTAAAGCATATTTATTTGTGATCAATATCTCATTTGTATAATCCAAACCATTGTGCAATTTATCAGAAAGCCAGCTACAACGTGTTAGAATATCTTCTTTATTTTCTTCCTTTGAGAAATAGCTAATCTCGAGTGACGAAAGGTTCGTTTTGTTGTTTAGTGAAGAATTGTTTGCTTTTAGTGCAGAAAGAATTTCTTGTTGGAGTTTTATCGTTAAAAAGGCAGGCCGGAACCCTTGTTTACTGTAAAGTCCAATATTAGTCATACTACTTGGCATTGTTTCTAACGCTAAAGTCGTAACAGGTCTAGTTTCTGTCAAATAATACAAGCCTTTTTCCAGTAATTTTCTCCCAATTCCTTTGTTTTGATATTCCGGCAAAACACCAAACGTTCCTATCCAACCAAATTTCCCCCAGGTGTGCGCAAAGAGTGCGCCTACTATTTTACTGCTCGAATAAGCAACAAAGGCTCCTTCTGGTTCTATCTCGAGATAAGGAAGAATCGACTCTGAGGTTCTCTTTCGTTCACGTTTAATATTTCTTCGTTGAAAATAGGAATCATTAAATGCTTTTGCTAATACATTGATAACTTTAGGGACATCTTTTTTTATCATTCGTCGTATTTTCATCGCCTATTCTACTTCCTGTTATTTATCCCCGAAGGATTTTCAAACCATTGATTAACACTAAAGTCAACCCTATGATAAAAAGCATTGCTCCAAGTATCCTACCAACTTGATTGGCTTTCTTAATTCCGAGATTGACTATTAATTGATTTCCTAATAGTGGAATAATCATCACTCCCAGACCAACTGAAAGGAACAGCGCGAATACAAAAATAAAGCTGTGGTAAAAGATCGCCAAGATTATGAGAACTAGGGGGATCAAGAGTACGAAAAATAAGAAGAGCCAATAAGTTTTTTCTACATAGTGAATGTACCTCAGGATAAGATTTTTATGAACCGGCGAACATGCATAGTACTTTTTTAAGTCTTCACCTTTTCGTGCGACCTCGAATTCTTCTAATGACTTTTCAGGCGCTTCAAAACTATGGCACCAAGAGCACCGTTTCGAATTTTCTTCTCCGGTTTGAGGTTGCTCGCCGCCTAACCTGACATTTTCTTTTTCCAACATCGAAAATCTGCCATTAACTTCCTAAGAGATAGGTTTTTAAAATACTTTTGGTTAGTAATCTCTGGTATCCGATGCTCTTTCGGCTTGAAAGATGTACTTCCGCTACCAAAATCCATAAATAAAATAGAAACTTATTTATCCCAACAAACTTAAAAGTAAAAAGAACAGTTAATTTAAAACATACAAATAATTGGGTGATAAAAAAATGCCATATCAATGTCCAAAATGTGGTTCTGAAAACATTAAAGAAGTTGAAGATAAATCAAAAGTCTTGGGTTATGCAGGTCACAATCCCATTTACGCAAAAGTAAAAGTTTGCAAAGAATGTGGCAATCGTTTTACTGATTAAGTAACGGTTACAGAACAAGATTTATCTTCACTTGAAGCAAATGATAATAGGTTGACAGAGAAAATACTTCCGTTATTTTCTTTATTTTCATTTTTCCCATTCTTTATTTCCATTCTATTTTTCCTTTCTTCGCCTTTTCAATTTTAATTAATTTTGGAGCCCTTACAGTGAGCTTAAATGGGTATTTTCTTACTAATTCATTCAATTTTTCTTTCGTGTCTTCCAATGCTGCTTCGATAGTTTCTTGAACTAAAAATTCAATTGTTTCTTGATCGAGGGGCAAAATTTCTCACTTTGTTTTTTTAGTGTTTGGTCCTTCAAATTTTTTTGCATGAGTTATAAGTAAATTTTTTTTGTTCGAATCAAAGCCTTTCCCCGTTTTTCGTTTTAACAAAAAGTAAAACACATGTTTATTAATGACTTTCGGCACCGTTAAACGAAAATCGTTGTTTTATCGGTGAAACAGATGTACGATGAAATTGATCAAAAAATAATTGCCATTCTTCAAAAAGATTCGCGCGTATCAAATATTGAAATTGCAAAACGTATTAATCGAAGTGAATCAACTGTTCGACAACGCTTGTTAAAATTACTACAAAGAGGGGTTATTAAGCGATTTACTATTGAATTGAATCCTGCTTATCTTGGCTACAATACAATTGCTTTTATTGGGATAAATACTCACCCTTCCAAACTTCTCCGGGTAGTGAAGGCTTTGAAAAAAATTAATGAGGTGAAATTCCTAGCAACCTCGACTGGAGCATTTATGATCATGTGTAAAATTTTCGCCAATGATGGCATCCATTTGGGTGAAATTGTGGAAAAAATTGAGGAGTTGGAAGGGGTACTTGAAGTGATGCCTTCAATTATTCAGGAAACCCATAAACAGGAGTAAAAAAAGGGTTGAGAAATTTACTCCTCGAGATAAATATCAATAGGATAATCTGATTGAATAAATTCTTGAAAATTGATTTTCTCTTTATTTGCGAGTTTCTTTGCTACTTTTTTGTGCAGATTTTTCAGAATGCGAATGGCTCTTGCAGCCGGATCATCTGATTGAATAATGAGTCCAAGAATCAATTCATCTTCTTTAACAATTATCAATTGTTTGTTGCCTGTTTGTAAGAGTGTTTCTGCTTTCTGATAATTCTTCATTTGTTTTATAAACCGTTGAATTTCGTAATTCCCTTCTTTCAATAATGGAAAGTGTTTGCTTTGCGTTTTTGGCGTCCCACAAAGAAATTCTTCAAGCATGTCTCCCGAGCTCAAATAAAGATACCCTCCAAGAATTTTAACATTCATAGAAGAAATTTCTTTTTTGGACAGTAATTGATGCGTTAGCCAATCCCAACTTTCAAATAACTGTTCGCCAGTCAATGCAGAGCATTGTGTAAATTCGCACTTTCTTTGTTCTCGAATTAGCTTATTGAAATTGAAAAGGCTTCTAATTTTGTTAAAGTCAACGGCTTCTTTTAAATCGATTTTATTTGCCAGGAATAATAAGGGCGCTTTCTTATTATACGTTAAGGTATTGTAAAATTCTTGTACCGCTAATTTAAACCTCTTCTTATCAGCAGAGTCAAAGACAAAAACAATTCCATCTGCGCTTGCAACAAACTTATTCCACAAAGACTCTCGAAGAGGTGTTTGTCCGCCAATATCATATACGATGAATTCCAAACTTCCGTATTTGTAAATCTCAATATTTATTCCAAAAGTTGGTCGGACAAGATTAAATTCTGATTTGAGCAGTCGATTAATAATCGTGGTTTTACCGGCACCATCAAGACCAATGATAGCAATTGATCTTTTACTTTTCGAATCAAAACCCGAATATTGCTTTTTTAATATTCGACTTAAAAATGACATTCACCTTTTCTCCGCTACTAACAATTTAAATCTTTAGTAATTTGCTCGGATTAAAGTTAATTTAAAGGATTAAAAGGATTACTCAATCGGTAAGTAGAAAAATTCTTGAATCCAAAAAAGAAAATAACAAAGATTATAAAATACAAAGTTGTAGTGAAGGAAAAGTTGTTGATAACCTTGGACCAAGAGAAAGTAATTACTGTTAAGGATCTTAAGAAAGAATTTAATGGCGTTGATATCTTGAACGGTATTTCCTTTGTAGTTGCACTCGAGGAGATTTATTGTATTTTAGGGCCAGATGGTTCAGGAAAAACAACTTTACTTGAAATATTGGTCGGATTGCGAAACCCCTCAAGTGGAGAAGTGACCATTCTTCAAAACGACATTTCCAAAAGCTATGAAATGCGTGAGATTAAGAAACGTATTGGCTACCTTCCGCAAGAATTTAGAACCTATGACAATTTAACTGTTAAAGAAAACCTTCAATTTTGGGGAAAAATGTATGACAAGATGCTCCCTGTTTCAGAGATCATTGAGTTATTTAATTTGACAGACTATGCAAATAAACGTTATCGACAATTAACTTTCCCCATTAAACGGAAAGTTGGTTTAGCAACAGCTTTTATCAACGATCCTGACATTGTTTTCCTAGATGAACCAACAAGTGGTTTGGACCAATTTGCTAAGAAAGAAATTTGGGGGATTCTTAAAGAGTTTAAGGCGCGAGGGAAGACTATTGTCTTGACAACTAATCAAGCGCTTGAACCGGCTATTGTTGCCGATCAAGTGGCGATCATCCATAAAGGCCTACTAAAGGATATTGGGACCCCTTTGGAACTTATTGATCGCTATAGCGCTGGTAGTAGAATTATCATTCGTTTCATTAGTTTGACGGAACGCGAAAAAGCAATTAAAGCACTACAAGATGAATGCCCCTTTGAAATTATTGATGATAACATCGTCATTTCTAGCGAGGAAATCACTTTAGCAGAAGTTCTAAACAAACTCGAAAAAGTGAATGCTCGCTATTCTGATATCATTACGCAGAAACCAACTTTGAATGACGCATTTATAACCCTAACCGGAGAGAAATTATCAGAAACCATATGAAAGTATCATATACAGAATAGGATGGTGAAGTAATTTGGATGAGCAACCGATTCTAGAAGAAAAAGAACAACCAAAAGCACCATCCAAGTTTGTATTACACCTAAAACGTCTTGCCAGAAATTTCTATTTAAGCATGCGACGTATTTTTACTTTAATTGGCGGTCGAAGTTTGCGATATTTCCGCTCTCCTAATGTTATCTTCTGGTCAATAATTTACCCCATTGTTCTTGTTTTGATATTCGGAGCAATCTTTGGTCGAGCAGAATTCCAAACGCTCAATCTCGATGTTGTAGATCAGGATCATAGCGAACAATCGGCCTATTTTATGGGACTACTTGAAAACACCACTACTTTAAAAATCAACGAAATAACGGAACCAATCATTTCACCTGAAGAATGGCTGAAAGAAAACAACAGATTTGTCTTATTGATTATCCCTCCAACATGGGGAGTGAAATTAAGCCTGAATCTGACTGCAAACTTGACTATCTACTACGACCCTTCCTCTTATTCAGCAAAAACGGTAATTGATATTGTGAATGAAGTGGTGATGGATTACAATATACTAATCATGCCAATTGAGCTTAAATTTGGTATGGATGTCGTTTACAATTATGTGGCCAATCTTTCATATATTGACTCTCTTGTACCCGGGATTATCATGATTGCTATCTCAACCATCACACTCTTCACAAGCGTAAATTACGACTTGGAAGAGAAAGAGAGCAATTTCCTATCCAAATTGGCAACAACACCTCTCACCCGGTTTGAATTGGTTTTTTCACGACAGCTCTGGCAATTATTATTAGTATTTATTGCCAGCACGCTTGTCATCTTATTTGCCCTTATTTTTAGCTTTAATATCTCGAGTTTACATCCACTAATGCTTCTTTTCATTATTTTTGGAACGTTGACTTTTTCAGGTATAGGCTTTATTCTGGTACGTCTTATTTCTAATCCGGATGGTATTATGATCGTTTCGATTCTTTTTCTCGTTCCACAAATAATCTTAAGTGGTGTGATAATTCCTTTGCTTGATTTCCCACAGTTCCTTCGTGCACTTGCGCGTATTTTCCCGCTTTATTACTTAACTGAAGGAATTCGTTATACCATGATGGGTACTTTTACCGGAGGTTTTTGGCTTCATTTTGCTTTATCAGCCATTTTTGCTTTTATCTTTCAAATTTTGGGCATACTGGCGATTAAATGGAGGGACTAGATGAGAAATGGCTGAAGAAAATAAGATCAATAAAAACGAGCAAAAGAAGGAGCCTTTGCAGAAGAAGCTCAAGCAAATTTTCAAGCACTTGAAAAACAGCTCACGAAGGATAAATTCTCAAATAAAGATAACTGCCATTTTGACCTTTCGTTCTCGTCTCACCATCTTTCTCTTCTTTGCTTTGCCCCTAATAATTCTCTTACTTTTTGGCTCGATTTTTGCCAAACAACAATCATTCAGATATGATCTCACAGTTCAAAATCATGATAATTCAATTGTCTCCGAGGAGCTAATACAGAAGCTGGAAGCGAATCAGTTTTTACGGGTAAGTTATTTGACTGACCTCACAGTTGACCCGAAAGAATTCATGGAACAAAATCAAATTCATGCATGTCTTGTTATCCCTCAACACTGGTTTGAAAATTCGATTATCAATGGATATTCTGAAGTAATTCTCTTCGTAAATCCCTATGTAAGTAGTTCCGATAGGATTGTTCGTTTAGTGGGCAATGTTATCAATGAATTTAACCTTGAGAGAAATAACTCTTCTCCTTTGGTGAATCTTGAAACAGAGGTTTTTTATTCGAATAATATTAATTATATTGATTTCTTCTTACCGGGCATTATTGGTGTTGTTATTATGAACATCGCGCTGATAGGTACAGTTATGCGGCAGTCTCATTACAAAAAAATCGGCATCTTCAAGAAATTCGCCACTACTCCCTTAACCCATTTTGAATTTCAAACTTCAGAAATAACTTTTCATTTCATTATCACATTCTTGGCGACTTTTCTCTCGATTTTAGCCGGCTGGTTTTTCTTTGGCTTTAGTCTGACCAGCATTAATGCGATGCTTTTGCCCATCATTTTCACAGGTGTAATACTTTTTACGAGCATAGGGCTCATGATAAGTTTGTTTACTAAAAACCCCCGTAGCTCACTTCTCATTTCTCTTGCTGTGGTCATACCATTGATGATTCTAAGTGGTGTGTTTTTCGATATCTCGAGTATTAAAATTTTAACCATCCTATCGAAGTTTTCACCATTGACCTATGTTATTGAAGCTTTGCGCGCAAGCATGATTACTAATAATTATTCACAAGCATGGCTCAATATAGGTATTACTCTAATTATAGGGTTAGTTTTGTTAATCGTTGGCAACTTTCTAACACGATGGGAAAAGCTCTAAAAAAGTGGCCAGACCAGTAGGTGACTCGTTATGAAAAAAAATACGTTGACCTTTGTCACGAAAAATAAAGAAAAAATAGCTGACATTAAAACGATGTTAGGCAAAAGCTTTCAATTAGAATTTGATGCCACACTTGAGTTGCTCGAAATTCAAACACTCTCGGTTGAGGAAGTTGTCGCTTTTAAGGCAATACAAGCATATAAACAATTAAAGCGGCCTGTTGTTGTTTCGGATAGTGGGTTAGAAATTGTTGCCTTAAGAAATTTCCCAGGCGCATTAGTAAAGTTTGTAAATGAAACAATAGGGCAGAAGGGGCTGGTAAAGCTTTTAGAAGGTGAAGAGGACCGGCGAGCATTTTTTGTGGCTGCAATCGCTTTTTGTGCTGAAGAGTGTTCCCCACATATTTTTGTTGAAAAAGATGAAGGAACTATTGCTGAAAAGCCAAGAGGAGAAGGCTGGCATTTCGACCGAATTTTCATTCCGAAAGGTGAAAAAAGAACTTGGGCTGAAATGGGTCGTGAAAAAAAGAATACTCGCTCTGCTTTTCGCAGAGCATTAGACCGTCTTACTGCCTTTTTGCAAGAACAGTATACTGCCCCTTAATTTTCATCAACTGTTTTAATACTTGCAATTGGTTGTCGCATGAACAAGATAAATGATAGGATAAGGAAGGGAATATAGATGATTTTTAATAAAATCGGAATTATTGGGTGAATGTTCTTTAAGAACCTTGCAAAGAAGGAGAAGTACGTTGGAACAACCATGCAAATTAAAGCAATTGCGACTAGTATTAAGACAACTAGTTCATGAGGCTGTGTTTTCTTCCGGCGGATGGATGTTTGTATGCCTAATGTCACAGACATTGCTCCTAGAGGGGCGGCAATTAACATGGAAAGACCAATCGGTATGAGGAGAGCTTTCCCAATGAGTTGTTTAATGTCCCAATAATATTTTCTGAGATCTTCAAATTGCCTGTTTAATATTGTCTTGATATCTTCTTTTTTCTTTCTGCGGAAGAGTCGAAATCGTCTTTTTTCTTCCACTACAATCATCCGGGGAATATATTCTTTTGATGGGTCCTTTAGGATCCGAATGGATGGGATGATGTAAAACGAAATGATACCCCAGGCAGCAATGATGCCTTTATACCATTCATTAATAATATCAAACGTATCTAAAGTAGGTATTGTATAGCCACTTGCCCAGCGAACGATGGGATTTATCAAGCCAATCAGCGCTAAAATAATTCCGAGTCCCAGCATGATGTAGATTGGAATCAACATAATTAACTTGAATTTATGAGGTTCAATTTGCTCCTGTTTGGTAATTATCTTTTCAGAAAGCTTTCCACGATATTCTTTTAACTTCTTCTTAATTTTCTCCTTTCGTACCTTGAACTTTCCTTCAAGTTCCTTCTTCTCCTTTTCTATTTTTGCTTTTTCTTTTGCAACCTTCTTCGTCTCTCGCTTTAACTTCCAGCCAGACCATCTGCCACTTTCTTTCTTGGTCGCTAATTCTTCCATTTTTTTCGCAAGTTTTTCTTCTCGCTGAGCAAGTTCAGTTTGTTCGCGTTTTTCATATGCTTCAATTTGTTTGAGCTCAGTCTCGAGTTGCTCAATCTCTTCTTTATCAAATGATTTTTTCTTGGAAGTTTTTGTCAACCAATTAATAATATCAATAGCAATGGGGATATACCCAGTAATAAAACCAAAACCACTTAACACTTGTTGAAAGATGAAATAGAGTAATAATGGATAAGCAAAAATCTCAAGCCAAGGCTTTGTCCCCCGATAGAAATGGATGATAATTGTCGCTCCAACGAGAACAATAAGTCCCACAATGGCACTCAATGGATATTTCCGATCGTTTAACCAATCTTTTAGCAAAGTCCTTTTCGGGGATTCAACAGAGGTTTCTTTCTGCATAATAATGTTTCTTCTCTTGGTAAACTTAAAGCTTTCGTTAGGAATAAACAAATTTTTATCAAAAAAATCCAAGCATAAATTTATTGACTTGTTTTATAAGTTAGTATTTGGCATCAAAAATGGCAATAGAAATACGTCCGGCAACTATATTCGACATCCATGAGGTCTATGAAATCGAATTGCAATGCTTCGAGGAGGACCTCCGATTTGAGAAGGACCTTTTCTACTTATTTTTAATGGGGCAAAGAGGTGAAATTTTCCTCGTTGCAGAAGAAGGCACTTCTCAGGGAGAAAGAATGCTTGTCGGATTTATTATCGGCTATTTAAACAATCAGAATAATTATGAAATAATAACCATTAATGTTGCCCCTGAAAGACAAAATCAAGGGATAGGCAAACAGCTGATGCTCGAATTTGAATGCATTTTAAAATTAAAAGTAAAAAATATTAGACAGCTGAAGAAAATTACAATTGAATTGGTAGTTTATGAACAGAATTACGCTGCAAAACACCTCTACGAAAAATTGGGCTACAAAGAAGTTGCACGAATAGCGAATTACTATCCAAAAAACCGCACCGGCATTAAAATGAAGAAAGAAATAATGCTGGAAACTCGAGATAGTAGTAGTAAAAACTTGTGAAAGTTGGTAACTATTCGTCTATACACATACATTTTTATCTTGGAGTATGAAAATAAATTCATAAGGGTAAAAATCGGAGAAATGTAAAAATATGACTCCTGAAGTTGACCAGGAAGACGAGAGCAAGGACATTGCCGAAAAAGATCGTAGTTATCTATTGTCCTACACTCGTCATTTAGAAAGAAAAATCCGTACGCTCGAGACAGAAAAGCAGTTAATTGATAATGAGCGTATGCGCATGGAACGAGAAATTGCCTCCATGCGAAATGACTTAGAACAAATGAAGCGAAGCCCACTCATTACCGGCACGTTAGTTGACTTGCTAGATGATGGCAGAGCGATCGTTCGGAGTTCGAGTGGTCCCAGTTTTGTTGTGAATGTCATAAAATCAATTAGTAAAGACCTCTTAAAACCAAACTCACGAGTTGCCTTAAACCAAAGAAACTTCGCAATTGTAGAAGTATTACCTCAACAAAAAGATCCGATGGTCTCAGCTATGGAAGTTGAGGATGCACCTGAAGTTTCCTATGAAGATATCGGCGGACTCGAGGAGCAAATCTTAGAATTACGGGAAACCGTTGAGCTTCCGTTAACAAAGCCAGAACTCTTTGAAAAGGTTGGTATTTCACCTCCAAAAGGAGTGATGCTTTATGGACCGCCCGGAACAGGGAAAACACTCCTCGCACGAGCAGTTGCTCATGAAACAAATGCAACATTTATTCGTGTTATTGGTAGTGAACTGGTCCAGAAATTTATCGGTGAAGGAGCACGACTCGTTCGAGAAATATTCGAATTTGCAGAAGAACGTTCCCCGACCATCTTGTTCATTGATGAACTCGATGCTATCGGCTCCCGCCGGCTAGATATTGCAACCAGCGGTGACAGAGAAGTTCAACGAACGTTAATGCAATTATTAAGTAATCTTGACGGTTTTGACGTTCGAGGAAATGTTCGTGTTATTGCAGCGACAAATAGACCGGATATCTTAGATCCTGCATTGCTCCGTCCAGGGCGATTTGATCGTGTCATTGAAATCGGCATGCCAAATGCAAAAGCTCGAAAAGAAATTTTCAAGATTCATACAAGAAAAATGGCTTTGGATGATACCGTTGATCTCGACGTCTTAGTGAGCATGACAGAAGGTGCTTCAGGGGCAGATATAAAGAATATTTGCACAGAAGCCGGAATGTTTGCTGTTAGACAGGATAAAGACCATATCTCTGACACAGAGTTCAAAAAAGCTGTTGCTAAAGTTATGGGTAAAGTAAAAGCAGACACCGGGACAAAGGAACACTTCTTTACCTAAGAATTGAAAGTGCTCTGCCCCTTTTTTTCTTCTATTTTAATGAAGCATGTTTTGCTTCTGCTTTTTTCTTTAATTTTTCTTTTATCTTTTTAAGCTGAGCAAATTGTTCTCTTTCTTGCTCTTCCAGTGTCATTTCAATGAAAGCGATTTGTTTTTTCAGGCGGGGAATTAAAATAAAACGAAGAGCATTAACCCTTCTTTTAGTCTCTGTGATAGCTTCCCCTAAAATAGTCAGCATGGCAAGTGTTTCAGCAAGGACAACAATTTTCTCAATGGCTAGCCTATATGCTTCAGTGGTATTATCAATTTGAGAACTTGAATCCTGAAAACCGTAAAACAATTTCGTTTGGGCATCATCTCTAGTCTTCTCGAGTTCCAATTTTGGAACCACAACACCTGCAACATTGGATTCATAGGCTTCAATCTTCCAAATTTCCGGTGCAGCAAAAGCTATTTCACGCATTCGTAGTGGTCCTACAACCATTTGAGCTTCAATAAGGGCATCTTGTGCTTTCTTTGTGAGAACAGCTGTTTCTTCTCGTAAACCACGGATCGTATCAACGACCTCAAAGAAACGGATAACTAATGAGTCCAGTTTTTCTTGCAATAAGTCATGCCCTTTTTCAGCAAGCTTGTGTCTATCACGGAGTCGCATTAAATTCATTCGTGTTGCTTGTATTCCTTCGCTCATTGATGATTACCCTGCCTTAACAAATTTATGTTGGCATTCATTGATATTGGGATAGATGCGACCATAAAAAACTTTTTACAAATATCATCAAAAGTATCTCTTGTAAAAGAATTGGACTCTTCTATTACCGAACTTTCATTAGGGCATTTTTCCCCAAAAATAAGTCTTTTTAATGATGCTTATTATTGTATTAAAAAGTCTGAAATGGACTTCTAAGAGAATTTACTGTAAAAGTTGGGTTTGCTTTCATGATTAATCCATTTAAACACAAATTTTAAGGGTGCTAGTAAATGTCTGAAATAAATACAGAAAATATTGATACTATTAAAAAACGTTCTATTCTCCGTTTCCTTGAAGAAATGCAAAACTTGCGTACAAATTTAGAGATGTCGTTTCTAGCAAACTTTGAAGAAAAAACAAACGCCTTATTTTCCGGCTCAAAATCCTCTTACAATCCCCAAGAGGTTAACAACGTTTTAAATAAAATTAAAGATGTCGAAAAAGAACTCGTCAAACAACTATTAACTGATACATCTGAAAACGGTACAAATATCCTCAGGGATGCGATTAACAGTGCTTTGACGAGTAATGTGAATATAGATATTGAAGTTCGAGAAAGGATTTTAGAACTCGAAAAAGAAGTCGAAAATTTGCTTAAACAACTTGCTGAAAAAGAGAAAGAGTTATCCACAGTGAGAGCAAATATCGATGAATTAAGTGAAGACAATATGGATGACTTTAGCCGTCTCCAGGAATTGATCGACGAGCAAAAAGAAACAATTGAAAACTATGAAAAACAAGTATTAGAACATGGAGAGGTGCTAGCTCAACAACGGCTCGAAATTGAGTCGTTACAAGAAGAAATCGGAGACCTCTCTCAAGAGAAGCAACAGTTGGAAGAACTTCTCAAGGATACGAAAAATTCACTCAAGAAAAAAGAAAACGAATTAGAGCGTAAAGATGAAAAAATTGCTTCTCTAAAAGAAGAGCTCTCACAAGCAGAAAAAGAGCTAACAAATGTTAAATTCGAAGGTTCCTCTACCTTAGAGGATAAAGTTGCCCGACTCGAAGACCGGCTTAAAATTGAGCTTACGCAAAGAATCAAACTCGAGGAGCAGGTAAAAGAACTAGAGTCTACAGTTAAAACATATAAAGATGAGTTAAAACAAAAGGATGATGAGCTTAAAACACTCGAGAAGAAAAGCACTGAAGCGAAAGAAAGCGAAATTTCACCAGCAGAATTGGCTTTAAAAAACGAACAGATCGCTTTATTACAAGAAGAGAAGAGTTCTCTCGAACAAGAGCTGGCAAAAACGAAAAAGTCCCTAACAAAAGTTGAGAAGAAGGTTAAAACGCTTAATACAAATCTCAAAAAGAAGCGCAACGAGCTTAAAAAACAAAAAGTCACTATTACAAAACTTAAAAAGCAATTGACAGAGGTTCAAACAAAAGCTGTGACAGTTTCTTCACCTACCTTACTTGATGAGCTGAAAGTACAGGAACTAGTTCATCAAGAGCGAGAAAAATCTAAAAAAGAGCTTATGGTTTTGCAACAAGAAATTGAAACCCTTCAAAAAGCTTTAGAAGAAAAAGAACTGACTGTTGAAGAAATAACAAAAGTGCAAGTTGCCCTTGAAGAGGAACGTGATGCGTTGCAAGAAGAATATGAAAAAATGCAGACAAAAATTGATGGTCTTGAACAAGAACTCGAGGATGTAAAGGCAGAGACAAATAAAAAGGAAACGATAATGCAACGTCTCATAAGATCCCCGCAAAGAATCGCTTTCTTAGCTATTGTTACTCCACTAACAATTGTTACCTCAATTCTTTTAGTCTTGAATTTTGCTTCCTTTACCGGAAATCCTGTTTTCATCAGTTTTCTCGTCTTTTTTGGTTTGACAGTTTTGAGTTATATGGTTTACATAATAGTTGATATTGTTCGGATTCTAAAGATACAGAACAAGTCTAAAAATCAGTGAATAAAATTAACGAAGCTAGAAGAGGTTAATTCCAAGAAACTAAAATAAACTTTAAAAGAGCTTCCTTTTCTTTTTTCTCTGTTTCAAATTATACTAAATAAAGTTAAATTTGAGAAGGTAGTGCTGCTGTGATGGACCTAGTAAGAAACCTTGAAAAAATGATAAAAGCACATAAAAATGTGGTTGCAAATCCCAAACGAAGCGAATTAATTCAAGAATCACTTGATAATCGTGAAGCTTATTTGAGCGCAAATGGTGCACTTGCAACATGGACTCCCCCAGAATCTACTGGTAGGAGCCCAAAAGACACTGTCATTGTGAAACGACTGGAAAGTGAGGATACAATTGATTGGACCTCTCCAAATTGCATTCCCATTACTGAAGAGACATTTGACATGGCTTGGGAAGATGCCCTGTCCTTTTTGAAAGCCAAGGAAAAAATCTACATCTCAGATAGATCCTTGATAGCGGATACTTCTTATGCTGTGAAAGTGAAGACGATTAGTGATAGGGCACTTCATTTGCTCTTTACTTATAACATGTTTCGACCGCTTCCAGAAGACATTGAGAAGAGTATTTTTGCAGATAAACCGTTTACTTTGATAGTACTCCCCTATAATAAATTGAACCCGAAAAAATACGAGGGGCGCCTCCGGAAATTACCAAATGGCCAAACAAGTAATATGATTGTTGCCATGGATTTCGACCGTCGATTAGGGGTAATAATTGGCTCTGCTTATTGTGGGTCAATAAAGAAATTAATGTTTACAGTTCTAAATTACATGCTTCCTGAAGAGGGCATTCTTCCTCTCCATTGCTCTGCCAATGAGGGACCAAATGGTGATACTGCACTGTTGCTCGGGCTCTCTGGAACAGGAAAAACAACTCTTTCTGCAGATCCTTCTCGTGCTCTTCTAGGAGATGATGAGCATGGATGGAATGATAATGGCATTGCAAATTTTGAGTATGGTTGTTATGCTAAATTGATCAATTTGCGGAAAGACAAAGAACCCGAAATTTATAATGCCATGATGCATGAGGATGATTATTTGAATCATGGGGCCATTTTCGAGAATACAATGATGTATCCTGATGGGTCAATCGATTTCTTTGATGATCGTTTAACACCAAACTCACGCGGTTCTTATCCATTAACCTTCTTATCAAATATTAAAATGCCACCAGTAGGGAGACATCCAAAGACAATTTTGTTCTTAACAGCAGATGCAAACGGTGTCCTCCCACCAATTGCCAAGCTAACACCGGAACAAGCAATGCTCTGGTTCTTGATGGGCTATACAAGTAAATTAGCAGGAACAGAAACAGGAATAGTGGACCCGGTCTCAACCTTTTCGAGGTTCTTTGGTGAACCGTTCATGCCACGAAATCCAGATGTTTATGCTTCCTTACTTGGCGAGAAAATGAAAAAACACGGAACACAAGTTTATCTCATCAATACCGGCTGGAGTGGTGGCCCCTATGGTGTTGGTGAACGAATGGACATTACCCTCACAAGGCGACTTGTTGATGCAGCTCTTAAAGGGGAGCTCGAGGATGTAGAATATCAAGAAGATGCGATTTTCCATCTTATGGTTCCCAAAAGCTGCAAAGGTGTCCCTGATGAAGTTCTCTGGCCCAAGAATACTTGGAGCGACAAGGAAGCCTTTGAAGAACGTGCAAGAAAACTTGCGGAGGACTTTAGTAAGCATTTTGACAAAGCCTATGCAGAGAAAATCGCCCCAGAAATCGCCAAAGTTTGCCCTGGAAAGTAGACACTTTATACAGCAAAAGGGTTTTGGGATTCTTGGTGAATCCCTCACTGCTCTTTTTTCTCCCAATTTTTGAGTAATCTTCAAATACTTTTGACTAGCATTAGGTATTGTCAAAAAAATTATCTTTAACAAATTTACCTAGGTGGAATTTCTTTAAATTGAATCCGAGCGAAGAAATAACCGAGGCACTCCAACAGCTAAACTCGCCAAACGAACGTATTCGAAGTCAAGCAGCACTTTCATTAGGATGGATTGGTGATAGTTCTGTTGTTGCTGCCCTAATTCATGTCTTAAAAAATGACCCGTCAGCAAAGGTCAGAGCAAATGCAGCTATGTCACTCGGGCAACTTGGCGATGAAAAAGTCGTGGACACTTTAATTGGCTGTTTAGATGATAAAGATGCCTTTGTTCGAGGTATTGTCATTTATTCTTTAGGGCTAATGAAAGCGCAACAAGCTATTCCGGTGTTATTACATGTTCTTGCAAATGACCCTGATAAAGAGACGCGAATGGCTGCAGCAGATACCTTAGCGCAATTAGATTCTCCGGAGGTTATAAAGCCGCTAATTGTTGCCTATCTCTCGGATCCAGAAAAAGATGTTCGAGACGAAGCTTTGGACTCTCTCCAAAGGCTGGCAAAAATTTTGAACATCCCCAACCTCGAGGCATTGATTGAAGAAGAAAAGCAAAAGATCGCTCCCCTTCCCCCGAAACTAGAAGAAACTGCAGCGCAAAGAAGCGACCCTCTTACTGTAGATATAAGTCAGAAAGACTTAGAGCGAAGAAGAAAAGATATAATTGAAACAATTGAAGAAGAACTGCCGAAACTCATTGAATATGCAATTCATAATGAAGTCATTCCTTTTGCAAAATTGTGCGAACGTTTTGGCTGCGATGAGTTTACCTTCGAGTTTGCATTGACAAAATTGATTGAGTCTAAGAAGATCAATGCGAAAATCAATCCGCAAGAAAAATCATTTGTCATCCTTAAACCCTATGCTGAGTTAAGCGAAGAAGCTCAATTAAAATTAAAGTTAATTCGAAAGAAATTTGGTATTGAATGGTAAAAGAACCATTTCATTCAAAAAATTTAATTGTGATTTGGATTGTAGTTAGACAAAGTAAAAAAAATTGAATTATAAATTCCCAGAGTTGTTACTATCTATGCCCATAGCAATTGTTACTGATGGAAGTTGTGATTTGCCAAAAAAACTGATTGAGCATTTCAGAATTTTTGTTATCCCATTTCAAGTGATTTTCGATACTGAAGTGTACCAATTATATGGTGACACCGGAACAATTACAAAAGAGGAGTTCTATGAACGGCTTGTAAAAGGGCCTATTTTTCCGACAACAGCGATCCCGACCCCAAAAGCTTTTCTTGAAACATTTGAAAAAGCCGCTCAATATTCAAATGAAATCATAGCGATTTTCCTCTCAAAAGAACTTTCAGGAACTATTCAAAGCGCTAAAAGGATTGTTCATATGGTTAAAGATGCAACAATCACAATTATCGATTCGAAAGTTTCAGCTTCCTGTCTAGGTCTAATTGTATTAGAAGCAGCAAAATTAGCGAAGAAAGGCGCGACAAAAGAAGAAATCCTCCAACGTTTAGATGAGATTATCCCACAAACACGCTTAATAGTTGTTGTTGACACTCTCGAATATCTCTACCGAGGTGGACGTATTGGCAAAGCAAAAAAGTTTTTCGGGTCAGCTCTAAACATTAAACCAATTCTTCATTCTGAGAATGGGCTTGTTACACCAGGTGGAACAATCCGGGGGCACGAAGAGGTTGTGAAACGATTGAAATTTGCTGCTCCTCTTATTTTAGATCATGCTAAGACAGATTATGTTTTTATTTGGCATACACGAGAAGAGCAAATAGCAAAAGATCTTTTTGATATAATGGAAGCCCATAATAATGACGGGAAGAAAATCCTAATACAAGAAGCGGGCCCAATTATTGGTACCCATGTTGGCCCTGGCTCCTTAGGCTTTACATACATTGGTGAATATAATAAAAATTGGTTGTTGAAAATGAAAAAGAATTAGAGATCACTTTAGCTTTTTGTTCTTTTTTTTCTCTTTCTATAAATAAGCCAGAATGAAACAATAACCAAAAAAGTTGCTATGCTCATTGAGAATGAAAAGCCAGGAATAAACCCTGTGAAAAACTTGAATTTTGGAAGGATGTAGCCTTTTAGTCGCATAACAACTGTAATTTGCTCGCTTAAAACATGCCCTTCATAAGTTCCTTGAAAATAAGCAGAGAACCGATAACCCAAGAGTACGCCTGTTGTACCGTTCCAAACAAATTTCATAGTATGTTCAAACTGGATTTTTGTATCTAAGGTTTTATTCTCTATTGAGCCATCTAAGAGGAGATCAAACATCGCTTCAGAGTTATCATGAGTGAATTCTGCTACGAAGGTTCCTGAAATGTCATTTGTCCGGGGAAGGTTGTTATGAAAAGAGACTGAACTTAAATTTGAAAGATAATTCCATGTTCTGGTTTCTGGTTGGATAAAGAACCAATCGAGAAGCTCGGGCCCTTGTTGGATTTCTTTGACATTAAAGCCTTCTGTAACAATCCGTTGGCACTCATAAATAC
>Ga0164310_10000647_pt1 | contig 18862 bp, 32 predicted proteins | sample GuaBasSedimGuay1_FD_121795 | JGI IMG/M metagenome (GOLD analysis project Ga0164310, IMG submission 121795) | Subseafloor sediment microbial communities from Guaymas Basin, Gulf of California, Mexico - Guay1, Core 4569-9, 0-3 cm | ecosystem: Environmental > Aquatic > Marine > Hydrothermal vents... | reverse complement strand
GATATGATTATACTGGCAAGATAATAAGGATAGAATACACTAGACCCATGAGTTACCATCTAACTCTGCATGTTATAGACGATGATGGAGCTGGCGATACATACAGCTTCGTTATTAATGTGGTTGAGGAGCAACAGCCAATGTATTCTCTGAAAGTAGTCATTGAGCCAGAAGAAGCTGGATATGTTAATGTCACTCCATATGCAGAGTCGTATGTAAATGGAAGCATTGTGGAACTGAAAGCATCTCCCTACGAAGGATATGAATTTGACCGCTGGAATGGAGATATATTCAGCTATGAAAACCCTGTTACGATAGTGATGGACAGCAATAAAACCATAGTGGCGAAGTTTACTGCTACTGGAGAAGAAGTAGTGAAAGAAAGAAATACATTGGGTTTGCTGTTGTTGCTGGTAGGCTTGATAGGATTGGGCTGTGCTGGCGTGATATACTATAAAAAGAAATAACATTCTTCAATAAACTTTTTAAATCTTTCGCCTATATACTATTATGGCAACAGAGGAAGCCAGTCTTGATGATTTGTTTATGCTTTTAGCCTCCGAAGCTTCTCAGGAGCTACATAAGCTCAAGATTTTAGCCCATAAAATAAGAGAAGCTAAGGAGGGGAATGAGAAGGTTGAGGATGAAATTTTACAGGTAATGGCAGAAGCTGATGTGATAAGAGCGATGCGCCAGCAGAACGAGAGAGAATTTCTTGGCATTCCTGATAACTTTCCTGTGGAAAAGAAAAGAAGAACGAGGATAGGAGAGGAAGGTTGTGACTTCAAGCATTGTTTAATAAACTTCATGCACAATTTTGAGCTGGCACAGAAGTATTTACGCCTGATGAGTGAGGCTGAGGAGAAAGGAGATGCAGATAAGGTAAATTATTACAAGAAGAAAGTGATGAGGAGGCTGAGGGCAGCGATGATTTATAAGGATATGGCATTCAATATTAGAGATTTTATTATGAGTGAAATCAAAGCGGTAGAGAATAAAGAGGAGGGGGTGGTGGTAAATGCGTGAAGAGGATTATGAGAGAAGATACATCCCGCCAGAGGATTATTATGAAGAAGATAGACTCATGGACAGGATAGAGAGGAGAATACACGCAAGAGAGGATCCCTGTGCGGGTTGTGAGGAGGATATGGGATATTAATGGGATTATTGGATAAGAAAGAGCAGTATAAGAAAATCCTTGACTATGTAGATAGAGAATGTGAAAGGATTTCATTACTGTGGATACGCAAGTGGGTTAAGCTCAAGGACATTGTAAAATATATGCAGAGGCATGGATTGTCGGAAAATTTGATACGCCTTCGCCTCAACGAGCTCGTTGATAAAAAGCAATTGCAAACAAAAACTTGGGGAGGAATGAGGTTTTACGCCCCTCCTGTCATCCCTCTACCTTTCATAGTTGCTGCTTTATGTGTGCCTGTGCTTGCCGTAATTTTCTATCCTGTAACGGGCTATCCAATCAATCTTGGCTCGATATTCATTATATTATCTCCCATATATGTTTCATTCATATGGTATTTTGTCGATAAGAAGGTAAAAGGAATTGGAGTGTGTTTGGTATGTGGAAGAACCATCCAGTCAGGAGATTTTTACTGCGGAAATTGTGAGAAGCTCAATAAAACGGTAGTGAGGGAATGCCAGATTTGTGGAAAGCCATTTAAAACAAAGGCTTCAAGCAATGAAAAATTCTGTGAGGAGCATAGGAAAGCGATGGAGAGAATTAAAGGGAAGTAGCCACCGCAACAGATAAGTATCACAAACATTTTTAAATAAAAACTCATATAATACCATGAAAAAGCTAATTGTAGCAATATTAGCACTCCTTTTCATAGCAGTAAATATCTCCTCCATTACTCCAAATAAAGAAATTACCACAATGGAAGAAAACACAAATACAATTCCTTCTTATGATGACTGGAACTGGTATAAATACGAAGGAAATCCCATATGGGGAAGCACTAACATAAGTGATACTTTTCTCGCTACTGACTGGATCCATCTCTCCAATATAGGAAATATCACATGGGGAGCCAACTATGACATCCAGGCATTCTTCAATGCCACAAGTGGAATGCTCGAGTGGATAGGAAAGGTAAACAATCTTTCCATCGAGAATTTACAAGCAACAGCTTCATACATCATCTGGACTGATGGAAATGGCAATTACTACGCAATGAATGGAACCACAGAACTCATAGAATTTAGCGGAACAAACGCCAGCTGGGTAATCCAGAGTTGTGTAGATGCCTTACCTACTTCTGGTGGTGAAATATTTTTTAAGGTAGGAAAGTATAATATTGATAAAACTATAGATTTATCTGGAAAAAGAGGTATCAAAATTATAGGAGAATCATGTGTTCGACCAGGAAGTAATACCTTTGAGGGTATTGGTGTAGAATTAAAGACAACGAGAAATATCGGTATATTAACAAAAACAGAAAATGCAGGAACTCCAGAAGCAGATAGAACATATGTCTGGGTTGAAGGAATCTCTTTTATTGGAACTGAGACTGGGACAACATCGACAAGTTTACTATATTTTTCGACCAATGAAAATGTATATGTTAAAGATTGCATTCTTACTCACAATTTAGGAAACGGTTTATATCTTTCTGCATGTGAAAGAGTTATACTCTGGAATGTAGAGGCAGGATATAATACGAACAATGGAGTTATATTATCAGGAGGCCAATTTTTAATGATTGATGGTATGTTTTACAATAATGGAGGAGACGGAATATATTTGAAATCAACTGGAACGATATACAATACTTATGCATTTGGAAATAAACACGGTTTTGAAGTAGATGCAGGGTCTGGAAGAATAGTATTTTACAACGCAAGAGCAACCTCAAATAATTGGAATGGCTTTTACATAAAGGCGAATAGAACAGAATTATACAGTTGTTATGCACTAAATAACGATCAAGGAGGACATGGTTCATCTGGATGTTATATTGATGCTTCATATGTAAAAATTATTGGTGGCAGCTTTGTAGATGACCAAACTCCAAAAACACAAAATTATGGAATTTACTTTACTTCATCTGCTACAAACAACATAGTTGAGTTTACTAATCTCGAAGGTAATCAAGTTGGTGCAGTAGGTGGGACAATAGATAAATCTAATATAATAAGAAATAACATAGGTTACATTTCTCCTCATGATACACGCATGGAAGCTTCTTATGTAATATTCACTGATGGAACAAATGTGTATGCAATGAATGGATCTACAGGCCGAATAGAGTCTCAAGACACGAATGCAAGTTGGGTAATCCAACAGGCAATAGATACAGCATATAGCAATGGTGGAGGTAAAATTTTCATAAAAGCAGGAACATATGAGATTAATTATGAAATTAAACTAAAAGATAATATATTTATACAAGGTGAGAAACAGACAATTTTAAAAATGATGAATAAATCAATAAATTGTTTACATGTGTGGTATAAAAACAATGTAACTATCTCTGGTATTCAAATAGATGGAAACAGAGAAAATATAGGAAACCAAACAGGAGATAGTATTGGTAACGGAATAAGGGTAGAAGGTTCTGAAAATATAGTAATTTCAAATGTTTTTTCTTTTAATTGTCCTGCTCATGGCATATTTTTATATAATGCTGGTAACAACATAATAGTTGATAAGTGCATTTTGAAAAATAACTGGTTTAGAGGAATACATTCACATGGAGGAGGTAAACATATTATAGTGAGCAATATTATAGCAACAGAAAACAAGTATGGTGGCATATTCCTATGTTATGATGCTGATACTGATGTTACTTTAACTAACAGTATTTCTTATAATAACTGTGATGAAGCATTGGATAGGGGTGCATTGGAAATATGCGGTGCAGAGGGTGCAGGACACCGTTTAGTGATTTCAAATTGTATATTTAAAGATAATGTTTCGCAATATGTTGCAAAGATAGTTGTATCTGCTTATGAAGCAATGATAGATAATTGTATTTTTGTCGGAGGAACTAACACAATAAATGTAATTTATTTTGAGGGAAATTGTAACAATATAAGCATCCAAAATTGTTTAATAGATGGAACTGGAGCATCAGGACATGCAATAAATATCAAGAGTAGTGAAAATATTAAAATTGACAATTGTATAGTTAAATGTGGAAGCAATGGTTACTGCATATTCTTAAATACAGATACTTCACGATGCACGATTACAAATAATCATCTATATGGTGATAATTATGGTGGTATAGGATTGTGGGATAATAACCAGAATAATATCATTACTAATAATATAATAACAAGTGGAATACGATGGTGTATAAAAGCATACAACACAAATGTAGATTGTGAAAATAATATTATAAAGAACAATCAGTTGTTTGGAACTTTAACTCCACGCATATCTGATTTCACAAATAATAATATTATTTGTGACAACATAGGTTACACCACCGAAGCATCAGGTTCTTACGAAATAACAGGCGATGGAACAAATACATCATGGAGCATTTCTCATGGATTAGCTACTACTCCTTCTCAGGTTCTCATTACGCCTACAAACTCATCTATGGCTTCTGCTACATACTGGGTATCTGCCAAAGATGCTACTACATTTACCATTACCTTCTCTTCTGCTCCTGCTTCTGGAACCAAACTATCCTTCGACTGGTATGCAAAAGTGTAATATACAAAAAAGATTTACATATTTAGCCTCTCATGCATTTTTTGTGGCATGTAAATATAAAACCATTTATGCCATTGAAAACTTGCGTTATTTTGCAAATATAAAAGCCATTTCTGAATCATAATTCAAAAAGTTTATATAATACATACATATTACATACATAATGATAATGTTAAAATGTCCAAAATGTGGATATGAGTGGAATTATAAAGGTAAAAGTAACTATTACACATCTTGCCCTCGTTGTAGGGCAAATGTGAAAATAAGGCGGGAGGAGGAAAATGAATGATACTGAAAGATTAGCGTATGAATGGCTCAAATCTAAAGGATACAAAAATATTGTCTTTAGACCTTCAAGAACTCCTGATTTTAAAACAGACCAAGGATATTTTGAAGTGAAAAAGGGATATATGGCAAAAGGTTACATTAATGTAGTTTTTTATAGCGGACAAAGAGAAAAAATTAGAGATACAAAAGCATATACATTGGTATTTAATGATAAAAAAGAGCCCATTGTAATAATAAACCCATCTGATATAATGCGAGATAGAATAGGAAATGTTATATTACATGATAGTGGTATTGATAAACAATTTGATGTTTTATGTAAAGAATACAGTCATTTAAATTCTAAAGATATATATAGGAATGCAACAGTAGGTAATAATGGAATGATAGTGCTTCCTAGAGAAGTAAGAGCATTTATGGGAGTAAAACCAGGTGATAAAATAGCATTTATTGCTATTGAGAGAATTGGGGAAGAGCGTAGTTTTAATTTAAAAGTAAAAGTATTGGGAGGATGAACATGAAAAAGGCAATATCTATTATTATATTGTTAATACTTTCCTCATCTGTCGGCTGTATAAAAAATACAGAAATCTCATCATCAGAAGAACAGAAGCAACAGGAATTTGGCACGCTAAACGATTTGGAAATCAGCCTGAGGAAAGATACCCTTTGTATTGATAGAGTGAAAAATACAGATAAAATTCGGATTTCCATTTATAATCCAACAAATAAAACCATACCAGTTGCAAATACAACACTGGCAATATATGTGGATGACAATATAAAAAATGATACGGAAATTGTAATACCCATACCTTACGGTAAACTCTTTTATAGAACACCCCTTCCCCTTAAATATTATTATGAAATATACACGATAGCTCCTGACGCTTATGTGGAAATTGGGATGCGTATTTCCATTAATTTCGATAAAAGACCTTACCATAAAGAATATACAAATAACTACATCATGATAGGAGATAGAAGATTGAATTTCACTATACTAACCTATAACCCACCATACAGATACATTATTGATCCCAATGACTTCATAATTTCATTCAACAATGTATTTGACTTTAGCGATATTGTAGCTTGGAATGACTCTGTAATAAGAAATAAAACCATTACTCACACTTTAACCATTTACAACCCAACATGCTGGAATGCTACTGGGCTTTTATTATCTCTTAAAGAATTAGATGAATATCTGGAGAACGATAAATTTATCGTAAAGGTTGGGGATACTTTTCTTTACTGGGAATACATAACTGGTTATTATCATGATTACCGTTATAATATAGACATGCCAATTTACCATATCTATGAGAATATGACTCTCGATGTTATACCATCTTTAGGGAAGCTGGAAATACCTGTTTCTATTTCTTTTGTTAAATGTCCTGATGGATGGATTCCAGACGGTTGCATATTCGATTGTGCATTACTCCTGTATTCGGGAGAAAAATATATTGAAATACCATTCGAGGTGAGAACATGAATGTAAAGATGAGATGTGTTGGGTATGCTGGCTTTCAGGAAGAAGGTAGGAGTGTATTCTTGTATCAATGCCCTCGATGTAAAACAGTCATATACTCTACTGAATACGAGGAATATTGTCCAGATTGTGAAAAAGAGGGAGGAAAATGAGAGGAGAAATACTTGTTATAACTCTTATTGCGGTAGGGCTTTTGAGTAGTGCAGTGATAGCAAGCATAAATGTATATGTAATAAGAATAGATGACTTTGGAGGAACGCCGTGGTTTGAATGGATTGCACATGAAGAACTCGAGGAAGCTACACGCCAGCATTTCTTGACTTGTTTTCTCCATCCAGAGATGTTTGGACTGGAGCCAAAACATGCGTATGGAGCAAAAATTAAAATTGTATATATAGGTAAATTACATACTGGTGAAAATATCAATCCACGCAGGGTAATCAAATATAAGGTTATCTTTGATGATGTATGGGAGAAAGCTCATGCAGAAATAAGCACCGAATTGTATGCATGTGACAATATTTATGTGGATAAAAACGAAACTCTTGTATTTGATTTCAGCAAGGCAGTATGTAGGAATGTATCCAGTTATAAAGAAATCGTTAAAACGGTTAATATAACAAATCCTATACCTATTGATGTGCGGTTATTCTTGGCATATGATTACCTTCCAGATGTTCTGGATAACAGGTTCTTTGATATATATGTCGGTGTTGGAAATAACAGTAGATTTGTATGGAAACCTCTTAAGGTTGATAGAACATATTTTGGCAATCTGGAAATACCTATAAAGGGAGGAGAAACAACATTGTTGGCAATCAAGATGGTTATGCACGATAGCCAGAATATCTTTCCAGATAATCGTTCATATCCCATATACTTCGATTTGCTCTCTCTGGCGAGATGGAAAATAGGTGACTATAATCCTTATGTTATAAGAATGAGAACTAAGGTATTGATATGAAGGTAATGAAGGAGAAATATGGGAGAAATATAGTAATCGTATGGAGGGATGAAAATGGGAGAAATGGAATTAAGAGCGATAATAAATCAGCTTGTAGAACTGAATAAAACTCTAAGAAAGATAGCATCAATACTGGAGGAGATGAAGGAGGGATGAAATGGGAATGCTAGAAGATAAGATGGATAGGTTAATAGAAGAAACGGAAAGGCATAATAGAAAAAAAGAGATGCAGGATAGGATAAAAAACATTATTCTATTCCTAATATTTCTTGCATTGATATTGAGATTTGTTGTGCCAGCTCCGTGTCCATGCCCGCCACCCGCCACATACAATGTGGAGAAATGGGTATATGATGAAGATGGACATGCTCTCACAGGAGCGATAGTGAGGTTGGCTTATGATCCAGATGGAGAGGAGATATATGCAACAGCAATAACGAACCATCATGGCAAGGCAGTATTCCATCATGTTCCATATGGAACATATTACCTGAATGTGAGCTACTGCTACAATGGCGAATGGTATTATGGAGAACAGGATTGGGAGGAAATAGTTGTAGATGAGAATATATGTATTGAAAATTATCTGCTAGGTCTCCACATTGGTGAATTGGGTGGCGGGTATGGAGGAGGATAAAATGCAACAATTAAAAGGAGGTGAAAGGGTGAGTGAAAATACTGCTTATTGTAGTGTATGTGATGAACAAAGAAAAATTAAATCTTTCCATATAGATAAAAAAGGTTTTATGATATGCGAGTTAGAATGTGGTCACAAAAAGGCTTTTTGTTTTCTTTGGTCACTAAAGACTTGTCCAGAATGTAATTATCCAAAGAATCCTTCTAACGCTAACTATTGTGGAATGTGTGGATATGAATTTAAAGGAGGGGTGAGTAGATGAAGGCAAATGATATATTTGTATTATGGGTTACAGTAGTTGCACTAGTATCAATATGCTTTATTTTCTATATGGATAGCAAGTTTAAAGAAGAAGAAAGTTTGAGGATGCCTGTTAAGAGAGGAGATATGAACTACACACATATGCAAGTTGCAGATAAAATGCTCAAAAAATACAATTCAACTATGACACACTATATGTTATATGCTGGCATCCTCTACATATTTCATGAATGTAGTGATAAGGAATGGTGGGAATGGTTCGATAATTTGCCTGATGAGAAAAAGGGAGAATATTTCATGAATGCCATAAAGATGGAAGTTGTTGATGGCATTCCAGTAATGAATTTCTTTATTGTAAAGGAGGAATAAAATGCAGGGAAAAAGAATGAAGCAATATATACTGGGCGTCGTAAGCCTCATCCTTGCAGGAGTGTGCTTTGGGGTTTTATTTTGGTGCATATCAGTTAAAAATTTTGTAGGGGCAGCTAGTTGCATAATATTTGGCGTTGTAATGGTAATAATGGGATGTGGTAATATAGCAGAATATGCAGGGGGTGAAACATGAAAAGCATTAAATTTAGAGCATGTGACAGGAAAGAAAGAAGAATGGAAAGAGTTATATCTTTAGCTTGGGATGATAATAGAGATTACCCAACATTTGTTGAAACCGAAAGTTGTAGCTATTCCCTTGTAGGATTACAAGATATTATTCTCATGCGATACATAGGACGCAAGGACAAGAATAATAAAGAAATTTACGAAGAAGATATTGTAAAAGGATATCTAAAAAATGGTGACGAAATAATAGGTATTGTGAGATATAATCCAAAAGAGGCTACATATTACATTGAGGTTATAAAAATAAAATTCTTTGGAGAAGATGAATATAGCATATTCTGCATACCAGTATATCTGTATCATATTTATAATATAGAAGTCATTGGCAACATCTATGAAAATCCCGAATTGTTAGAGGAGGGGAAACATGAAAGTAATAATAGAATTTGATGAAAAAGTAAGAGGTATAGAAACAACATCCTCTCCTTTAGCCTCAAATAACGAGGTATGCTTGGAAATACTCAGATATGGCTCTGATAAAAGCATAAAAATACCTCTCCAGCACATTAAGTCAATTAAAAGGATATATGAAGTCAATGAATCGGATGTGCTTGATGCAGTTTTAGGCGGATATGCAACACTAACATGCGAAAACTGCGGAGAAAATCTGAATGATAAATTTATAGCAGATAAACCGGCAGGAATACTATTTATTGATCCTGGAGAAAATAATTATCCACATGAGCCAGATGTGCCACCATTGGCATACTTTTATTGTCACAAATGCTTCTATGAAAAACTCCGACAGGAATTAAGAAAAGCTGTTGCAGGAATACTAATGGATGGAGCTATTTTGGAATGGAATACCACAAAACTCCAAATTGAGATTCAAAATGTGATTGATAAAGTGCTTGGAGTAGGAGGGATAAGTAAAATTTATAAAGAGAATGAGGGGAGAGGGGAAAATATAAATAATATAAAAGGAGATGAGAATGATGAGTGAAATAGATAGAGTGTTTGAAAGGCTGGGCTTTAAATACAACCCGAATACAAATATGTGGGTAAAGGTAATAATACCAGGCGGGGATCCGAGAGATAGAAGATATGTTCTACAGGCAAAGATGGATGAGAAGGGAAATATAAACTTCGAAACAACTCCTCCAATGAGGGAGGAAATTATCGAGTATCTTGGAGAAGTCCTTTTATTCAAGAAACACATGGCAGGAGAGATAAACATTTTCGAAATTGATTTGGATGAACCTGTGCCAGTGGAAGTAGATGGAAACAGATATTTCGCCGAGTTATCACTTACTCCAGATGCAGCAAAGGAGATGCACAAGAATGAGGAAAAGCCAGAAAAAGAAGGAAAGAAGGAAACAAAAACGCTGAATTGGAATGAGGATAAAGATATGATAAAGACAATTTTAAAGGAGCTGGGATTTATGGAAACAAAGAGGGAAACGCTATTCGTTAAAAACATAGAGGGAGATGATGCCATATTCTGCGATTTCTCAAAAACTCCGAAGGGGCACTTTTACAGAAAATCAGGCAAGGATGCTCATGAAACTGCCGAGTATAAGGCATTCAGAGCCATGCAGGAGGGAAGGGGAAAGATAGAGGGCGATAAAGTAATCGTAAATGAGGGTGAACAACAAATCATTCTCACAATGCCTTCTCCTGTTGTTAGGCCCAAAGCTAAGCCAGAAGAATTTGCCATAGAAATTGAAGGAAAAAAGATAAAATTAAATCCTGATTTACTGGTGAATATAAAGAATAACTGGTTTGCCACCATAGATGCTGTCGTGGATGCAATGCATAGGGCTGGCATACTGAAAGGATGGACTGTGGAAATAATTAAGTATCCCGAGAAAATACTAGCAGAGAAAAAAGAGGGTGAGGAGGAGCCAGAGGATATAAACTCAGATAAGTATCTGGCTGTGGCAAAAGCAACTGTATTACTTTCTGATGGAAGAAAATTTGAGAATGTAGGAGACGCTCATCCACTTTCGGTTGCTGGACATCTGCGCCCGCATGTTCTCAGGATGGCAGAAACAAGGGCTATCGCTAGAGCATTGAGATTTGCTGGTAACATACATGGAGCTATGGCAGAAGAAATAAAGGAATATGTAAAGTTAGAAGGAAAGGAGGAAAGATATGAAGATTAAGTTAGATATACCGCCTGGTGTGCATATTCCATTTGAATACTGTGAAAAATGCGAGGTAAAAGATAAGTGTGCAATGGCATTCAGCGAGAAAGTAAAAAAGGATAACAAAATAAAAGAAGAAATTAGGGAATATCTATTAGATATCGGAATTAAAGTGCATACATACGATACTCCCCATAAAATGTTCGATAAATTGCATTTAACTTTTGGTGGTTTAAAATACTCTCATCCAGATGATAAGAGAGGATACAAATTAACAGCATATTCAGATATACTCATTTTACTTGGTGGTAAAAATGCCTTAAATATAATCGAAATTACTGAGAATATGTATAACGAGATGTATAAGGAACTTAAAGAAAAGGGGAAAATAACGCCGATATTATCCTTCTTCTTTGCGGAGGTGCAAAAATGAGAGGAAAAATATTTAACATGAAGGGATATGGAGCAAAAATAGAAATATGGCATGATGAAGGCGTATTCTCAAAAAAGAGAGATGAAGGGGGATGGTGCGAGATATGCCAGAAATATCTTTACAGCTTGAGCGATCTCATTAAGCATTTTAAAGAGCATGAAAGAATGGAGGGAGAAAGTTGATAGGAAAAGGGCAAGGTGTAGGAGGAAGAAGGCAAGGATTAGGCAGAAAGGGATTGGCACCCACTAGATGTGTATGTCCTAAATGTGGTTATGAAATCCCGCATGAAAGAGGAATACCGTGCAGAACACATAGCTGTCCGAACTGTGGCACTCCTTTAGTTGGTATCCATTAATCAATCTCAGCATAGGCTTTTCCTGTAAACAGATGAATTTTTTCATGCTGGTGCGGACTAGGAGATGCAGGCATCCAATATGAATAGACATTTACAGTTTCATTATCAGTATTTTCTGCGATTATTCCGATAATACCTTTTGCACTTCTATGGGGTTCAATATCAATAACATTTTGTAATATTATTGTATTCTCCTCACTATCCCAAGGGGTATCTCTTACTTTATATTTTCTTTTAACTATAACGGATGGATACCCAGCAAAAGATTTTACAAAAATCTCGATTTCTCCTGATTCCGCTGGCAGGATACACTTTTTTCCTTTCACTTTGGCGCCTTCTATTTCTTTACAAATATCAGTTAATTTTGATTGTAAATCCTCAAGTTCCATAAACTATTATTATAATGATATTTATAAATATATGTGATACACTATCAATCTAAACCAAGCTCATTTGCAATACGCATTAATTCTTCTCTTTCTTCACTCAATAAGGCAGGATATTCCTGTATAGCTTTTTTATAACTCTTATCATCATCTCTTTTCCTTCCAAAACATGCCCTACCCAGCACATCATCAGGTATAAATTGCAATATTTCTCTTTCTAACATTTTAACAAAATCTTGGCTACCTGCTGGCACTTTTCCCTTCTCTATTTCTTTTTGCAATCGTTCTATCACATTTTCCAGATTTGAATAAACCCTCGGGCTTATACATTCTCTTACATTCATTGATGCTAGATTGCTCTTTAATTCTGATAACGCTGATTCAGCATCGATAAATCTTTCGTTATGCACTGCCTCATCCAATGCACCAAGCGTATATGCTGTATGGCTTAAAAGAGATATGCATTCCTTACACCTATCACTTACTTTATCTCTGTAAAATAGCAGATATATTCCCCCAGCTTCTACCACATCTGTTTCATATCCTTCTTCTTCCAGCCTTTTCTTTTCTCTTTCCACATCACGCAAATCATCATAGGTATCCCATGTTTTCCATTCCATAAGAAAATAATGAGGAGAGGTTTATAAAACTGTGTGATACATATAATCCGTATCACATACTTTTATAAAGTATTTTTCCTTATTTTCTTATCGGATTAATCATACAAGAGGATGATAACATCAAAGATTTTTCTGCTTGCAAGGAAAAATATGGTGATAAAGCATTGTGGGATAAAGAAAATAAAAAATGTTATGTAAAACTAAGAGGAAAAATACATATTAAAGTTTTTGAAGGTAATGAACCATTTGCAGACCCAATATATGAAAATTTTTTAGATGTTGAATTAGAAAATCCATGGTTTGATAGACCAAATTTTTGGCAGATTGAAATTGAAAAGCCAGTTATTGTCAAGAATATTATAATTGGTTCTGATACAATTTCTATTAATTTAGAAGGAGAGGATAATGAAGTATTTCCAAGTATTTTTAAGGGAACATTAAGAATCAAAAAGAAAAAGCATCTTTAATAACGCTACATATATTTTCGTTTTAGTTTCGTAAAACGAAAGAGTTATAAATGCTATTCACATTATTATTTTGGTGGGATCTGCTGAATGTAAAGAACAAGCAGATAGATTGATTAAAATGGTAGAAAAGGGGTGAGTAGATGAAGCGCGAAATAATAAGTTTGGTTGCGATAGTAGTGTCTATAACCGCAATAGTTTTTGCAGCATATAGTTTTGAAAAAAGCTATGAAGAATGGCAGAAAGACTGGTATCATAAAATGGGATATTATACCAAAGAAGAAGCAGAACTAAATGAAAGAACAGTATTCAACGAATTAATGAAAAAATACAACAATACAGACACTCAGGTGATAAAATACGGATTTGTCATATTTGTTTATCACAATTGCACAGAAGAAGAATGGTATCAATGGATTATCTCCTTGCCTAAAGAGAAGAGAGGAGAATACGCTATAAAATCAACAAAGGTCGAACAAATAAAAGGCGTGCCAATAGAACATCACTGGATTATAGAACAGGTTTGGAAATGATAAAAAGGAGATAGAAATGATAGATGTATTGAAAGTTATGAGTATATGGCATGAAAGAATAGAAAAAGGTTGTGAATACCAAAAGGAGCCTAAAATAGCCAGCATACCGCCTTTAATGCCACGCTGTGAAAAAACTGGAGGGATATGTGATTTTAACGAATGTCCTCGGGTAAAAGAGCTTTTTGAGGATAGTGTCATTACGGTTATAATGAATAGGGAGCAATATGATGCTTTAATAGAGGAAGGAAAGAGGAAGTATAAAAACTGTAAATATGGAAATAGAGCTGATGGCAAATGCATCAAGTTTAATATTAATCCATCAGCCAATCTTTGTGCTATATGTTTGGAGGGAAAAAATGAAGAAAAGAAATAACTGGATATGGAGAAATCCACTCAAATATGCAATTATTGTGATGACAATATACTTTATCATTTCTGTTGCTTTGGTATTAACTCTTGAGCAACGGTATGATATAAAGAAACATGAAAATTTAGTGCTTATAATATTTATGAGTATTTTATGCATATTGGCTTTTGATGGCTATAGGAGAATGGATGAATATGAATGGAAATGTTTGAACTGTGATTATACGATTGATTCTGGAAAAAGATACAAATACTGTCCAAAATGCGGGCATAGAATGAATGCCGTAAAGAAGGAAAGAAAAATAAGGGCTTGTTCTTATTGTAAAAATATATTAAAGCCCGATATGGTTTACTGTCCGAACTGTGGAAATTATATTGGAAAAAAGGGAAAAAATGAAGAAAAGAAATAATTGGATATGGAGAAACCCATTCAAATATGCGATTATTGGAATGGGAATATGCTTTATTATTTTCATTGCTTTGATATTGACTTTTGAACAGTATCAAAATTCGTTACTTATACTGCTTATGATTATTGTATATATCTTGGTTTATGATGGTTATAGGAGAGATAATCAATATGAATGGAAATGCCCAGCTTGTAACTATAAAGTTGGGTATGGAGAAAGATACAAATACTGTCCGAAATGCGGGTATAGAATGAAGGCAGTAAAGAAGGAGGAGCAAATAACTCTCTGCCCTTATTGTAAATATAAATTAAAGCCCGATATGGTTTATTGTCCAAAATGTGGAAATTATATTGGAAAAAAAGAAAATTCATCGGTCGAGGTAACATGAGGTTGAAAGTAATTATAGCTGGGATAATAACATACATTGCGGTTGTAGGGCTAGGGACAGCCCTGCTTGGCATTTATACTTGTGATAAGGCATTAACACCATTGACAACAATATTAGCTGCTATCATCTTCTTTTTGCTTGCTACAATCGGAATATTTTCCTCACTAATTGTGCAGGAATGGATTAGAGGAGGATAGCATGAGAATGATCCACTTAAATAATGGAGGAATAATTGTAAAGGCAGATGAATATGATGACTTTGAGAAATTATACGAGGCTTTCAAAAAATGGTTGCTGGAGATTATTTCATGCCCTGCCTGCAATAGCATGGTAATACTAAAACAGGGTAGGTTTAATCTCACATACTGGCAATGCATCAAATGTAAAAGGATTTGGGGAGTGGAAACGAATGTGCCTATATTTGGGATAAAATGACGCCAGAACTATTAAAAATATTGAAAAATCTCAAGGAAATAATAGACATAGACGAAAAAATAAATGCATTATATAGAGAACTTAGTGATATTAAAGCTGGTAGATACGGTCATATAAATTGGAGTAGTAATGCTCGTGCGGCGGAATACATTAGAATGATTGAGTCAAGATGGGAAAAAATAGAAGAATTAACCAATAGGAGAGCAAATTTGAAAATGGGAATATCAAATACCATAAAAAAATTGGAAAAACAAATGGAGGAAAGATGCCGATAATGATGACAGGAAAAAAGATAACATGGACAGATGAATTAATTAAACAAATCTATAATTTATATGATGAATTGGAAAATGCTTTTGAGGTTGCCTTTTTATTAAACAAAAAGGATATAAAGATGCCAAATGGTAAATACTGGACTGGAACCCAAATCTACAAGATACTCCAATATAAATACCTCTGCATCCCTGACGATTTATATAAAAAAATACAGAAGAAATTAAGGAATAAAAATATTATTTCGAGGGCTAATGTATTATTGAAGACAGGGTTGGCAAACTCAGGTATTATTGTTGGTGACAAGGAAGATGATTTAACGGAAAAAGCCATACAATATTTATTAGAAAATGCATATATCACTAACACCATAGAAGAAGATATATTTTTAATAACCCCTAAAGGATATAGATATGCTACCCAGTTAAAATATTATAGTAGCCCTCTATCGTCTTTTGCGGCACAGCATATCCAGCACCGCTATGAAATCGAAAACCAAATTTTTAAATACATTGAAAAGAATCGACAGAACGGATTAAGTGTGGACTTTAAAGAGAGAGCAGAAATGTATAGTGCCGAAGAAATCAGAAAGCACGCTTTCTTGGATTTTAAGTTAATTTACAATCTCGTTGATTATATACTTGGAGATTATGAGCATGTCCTCCTCCTCTTGGGTGGGAAGGGATACGGAAAAACATTCAATGTATTGAAAGCATTAGATATTACACTATCACAAAAAACATTCACCCCTCTTTTTTATATACTAAATAAAGAAACAAAACAAATAGAGATTCTACCCTATGAACATTACATCGTAGATGAAAAAGCGAGGAGAATTATAGAGCAACAGGCAAAAAAGAAGGATATAGATTTGTATGTATTCGATGACATTCACTATATTTTCGATGGAGTAATAGAAAGAAAATTCGATTTGGAATTTCTACTTAACTACTTAAACATGATTATAAATGTTGCTCATGAGGGAAAAAAAGTAATTCTGATCTCGGAAAATACATTTAATTACTATAACTACATTATCAATGATAAAAGATTGGAGGATACGCTATATGAGATGGGCGTTCTGAGATGGAAAACAGTTACTCATTTTTTAAAAATGTATATGAATGTGTTAAATCCAATAGTTACCCTTACTTTGTTTAGGAATTACGGCTACGACATCAGCCATGATGTTGCCGTAATGTTATCTAGGTATTCAGATGGGAAAATAAGGACATTTGTTAAATTCTTCAAATTGTTTGATACACAAAAGATAACCAGTAAGGATGTATTACAGATGATTGAGCAAAGGATGGAAAATATAAAATTTTACAATAAGAAAATCGAAAGATGGTATAGAATTTGGATGAATATCGCCAAATTCTACAATAAAATTATTTTCATAGACGAGAATATTATAGATAAACTCCTTAGACTTTTTGGCAGAATAACCTCGACAGATCAGCTCGTAAGTAATGATGATTTAATTAAAAATACATTGGAAAACGCCATCCACAAGCTGAGAGCTGAAAATCATATACCTTATGATATTTCTCTAAAGATATGTAAAGAGATTTGCTCGCTACTGGAAGATGACACTTTATTAAATCTACCAAAAATAGAACTATGTAGAGTTTTAAATCCTCCATTATTTGTTTTCCATAAGGATTTACATTCGTCAGCCTACACGCTTGATGAAATTTTGGAAAATATTGAGAAGATAGATAAATATATGGAGGTGAAAAATGAATGATAAGAAAAAGGAGAAGGAAAAGGAGAATATAACACAAGTTAAGAAAATACTTGATGACATAGGAAAAAGACTGTATAGTGGAAAAGAAGTAACACCTGATGAGGTTCGTCTTCATTGTCTCTTAGCTGGTGGCATAATAACAGCAGCATACGAGAACGGAGAAGTAATACGACTTGTTGTATTCTGCCCAACTGATGGATTTTTAAACATTTGTATATTTGACTTCGATAAAGGAAAAGGAAAAAGAGTTGCTCATACTAGGGTTTTACCCGATATAGAACATTCTCTGTTATGGATTATTAAACAGGCAAAAGAGAAAAATAGGGAGGGAAAAGTAGAAAATGATATTATCTACCATTAAAGGGAAAATACCTAGCTACTTAAAAGTTGCGATAATATACATCTTTATTGAGCTTATAGCCATAGCGATAGGAGTTATTCTAATAAACAAGGTTCCAGCAAAGGTAGCACTACTTATTTCCCTTCCCACTCTTGTTTGGATATACATTATGAGTGTAACGGGAGGAGAAATGATAGAAAGGGAGGAAAAAAATGCCGATATGTAATTTCTGTGGTGAGGAATTTAAGGCAAAATACCATACAGTTAAATACTGTAACAAATGCCGGCACCGCTATGACGATTTTCTGCACGATAAAGTGAGAGAAGGATCCTATTCATCATACTTCAGCCATCTCATCAAGCTGGAGAAGTGGCTAATAGAACATGGCAAGAATTTTGATACAGCCGAAAAGAAGGACATTGAAAGATTTATAAAGGAAATGATGAGAGCTGGAGCGGAAGCATCATCCATAAATACCTTCATAAGTGTCATTCAATCCTATGCAGATTGGGTAATCACCAATTCAAAGGCAAAATGGATTAAGGAAGGTGGCCTGGAAAATATGTATATACAGCTGGAGAGATGGGAAAAGATTGCAAGCATAAAAAGACCAGTTATTGAGGATACAGTAGCAGAGGGAGCATTTCTCACGATAGAACAGCTCAAAAAGCTTCTCGATATTGCAGATGAAAAAGATTATCTGCTTATATGGCTGCTGGCATGGAGCGGAATGCGCCCAGGAGAATTAAGGTATGCCAGCAGGAAAGGAAAAATAATGACAATCCAAACAGAGAAAACAAGGGAAAGGAAAATGAAAAGAAGGATTGGACTCGATGATTATACGGTAAATATCTATGAGCAGGCAAGGAAGAATAAACTATTGAAAATGAGCGTTCGCAATATAGAACTCCGGCTTGCTTCATACAGCGAGGAAATGAAAATAAGGATAATGCCTAAAATGTTACGACATACCTTCGCCACATACATGGACAAACGCCTTATCGGTGATGAAGAAATAAGAGAGAAATTTGGAATTACCCTGGATGATAAATTCACAAAAATATGGATGGG